>ERZ773173.1914-NODE-1914-length-17037-cov-4.535037_pt1 | contig 17037 bp, 15 predicted proteins | sample MGYA00580535_ERZ773173 | MGnify/ENA primary metagenome ERZ773173 (study PRJEB29015, sample SAMEA2737856) | human gut metagenome | biome: human gut; feature: human-associated habitat; material: faeces | place: China | collected 2012 ...
GTAGGTGCGCAGATACTCGCAGAACTCCTCGCTCATGCCCTTGGTGCGCAGCCAGTGGATATCCTGCTCATTGAAGTGATATTCCAGCAAAAAGCGGGTCAGCTTGCGCTGGCCTGCGCTGATGGAATAGCCCTGATTATCCGGGTTTTTGCGGAAGAACATATCAAACACCAGCGTGGTATTCTTAAAGCCATGCAGGAACAGGCAGTTTGCCATGGTGAATTCATAAAAATCCACCACCATCGCGGGGTTATCGTAGTCCTCATCGGGGATATAAGGCTCAACCTTGATCTCGTTCATGAATGTTTTCCTCTCTATTTATACCCGGCGTCAGCTCTTCCCTACTGCGCGCCGCCTGCCGCTTGCCCGGCAGGGGGATCCTCCGCCCTGTCATGACAGAGCGTTTCTATCATGATAGCACGATTCCCCTGCCGGTGCAAGTATTTTCGCGCAAAAAGACCGCTGCACAAACGCTGTGCAGCGGTCTCTGCGCTTAAATCAATAGATTCTTTTCAGAACAGGCTTAGCCGTTCATGATGCTGGGGGTGGCGTTCTTCAGCACAACGTCGTGGCTGCCGCCCTCCACGATGGAGGTGGAAGAAACAACGGTCAGCTTGGCCTTCTGCTGCAGCTCGGGGATGGACAGAGCGCCACAGTTGCACATGGTGCTCTTCACCTTGTACAGGGTGGTCTGCACGCCGTCTGCCAGAGGACCGGCGTAAGGCACATAGCTGTCCACGCCCTCCTCAAAGCTCAGTTTGGTGGAGCCGCCCAAGTCGTAGCGCTGCCAGTTGCGGGCACGGTTGGAGCCTTCGCCCCAGTACTCCTTCATATACTGGCCGTTGATGCGCACCTTGTTCGTGGGGCTCTCGTCGAAGCGGGCGAAGTAGCGGCCCAGCATGACGAAGTCAGCGCCCATGGCCAGCGCCAGCGTGATGTGATAGTCCTGCACGATGCCGCCGTCGGCGCAGATGGGCACATAGATGCCGGTCTCCTCAAAATACTTATCCCGCTCGGCGGCCACGTCGATGACTGCGGTGGCCTGACCCCGGCCGATACCCTTGGTCTCACGGGTGATGCAGATGGAACCGCCGCCGATGCCGATCTTCACGAAGTCAGCTCCGGCATCGGCCAGGAAGCGGAAGCCCTCGCCGTCCACCACGTTGCCGGCGCCAACCTTCACGGTATCGCCGTACTTGGCGCGGATCCACTCCAAGCAGTGCTTCTGCCAATAGGAATAGCCCTCAGAAGAGTCCATCACCAGCACGTCCACACCGGCCTCCACCAGTGCGGGGACACGCTCCTCGTAGTCACGGGTGTTGATGCCCGCGCCCACCACATAGCGCTTCTGGCTGTCCAGCAGCTCCAAGGGGTTGCCCTTGTGGGAATCATAGTCCTTGCGGAACACAAAGCTCACCAGATGGCCGTCCTCGGAAATAATGGGCAGGGCGTTGAGCTTGTGATCCCAGATGATGTCATTGGCCATTTTCAGGCTGGTGCCCTCCGGTGCGTAGATGAGCTTCTCCACCGGCGTCATGAAATCCGCCACCTTGGCGTCGGGGTCCATGCGGCTGACCCGGTAATCCCGGCTGGTGACCAGACCCAGCATCTTGCCGGTACCGGTGCCGTCATCCGTGACAGCCATGGTGGAGTGACCGGTGCGCTGCTTCAGAGCCAGCACATCCGCCAGGGTATCCGTCACCCGGAGGTTGGAGTCGCTGATGACGAAGCCCGCCTTGTAGTTCTTCACCCGGCGGACCATGGCCGCCTGAGACTCAATGGACTGGGAAACATAGATAAAAGCAATGCCGCCCTCCTTGGCCAGCGCAATGCCCATCTGCTCGCCGGACACAGCCTGCATGACGGCGGAGACCATGGGGACGTTCATGGTCAGGGGGCATTCCTCCCCCTTCTTGAAGCGGACCACCGGCGTCTTCAAAGACACGTTGGCGGGGATGCAGTGCTCAGAGGAATAACCGGGCACCAGCAGATATTCGCTGAAGGTATGGGAAGGCTCCTGGAAAAAATAGGCCATAGTAAGATACCCCTTTCTCATCGTTCGTTTATCATTTTACTTATTATAAATATTATTTTTAATAATATCGCAAATGTGCGGTACGGTCAAGCGGCGATGACCTGAATTTCAAAAGAGACCGGCACGGTCACGTCGGGCTGACGGTCCGCAGGTCACAGCTTTTTCCGCAGGACCGTATGGTGGAAGATGCCGTCGGCAAAATACTCGTTGGAGGCGAACACCGGCGCGCCCTCAATATCATAGTCCACCTCGTCCATGTTCAGCAGCGGCGTTCCCTGTGGCACCTGAAAAACATCAGCCAGAGCAGCGTCCGCAGCCACAGGCCGCAGGTCCGTCAGGTCCAGATAGGACGAAATTCCGCAGACATTCTGGAGGAAATCGAAAATGGGCTGGCGCAGCTCCTCCGCTGTATAGGGCCGCTGGAGTTTCGCCTTTTCCACCACATCCTCACAGTAGATGGCAGGACGGCCGTCGGCGGTGCAGAGCCGGGAGATCCGAAGGATCGGCGTTCCGGTGGGGATGCCCAACTGGGCGGCCACCTTACTATCCGCCTTGTCATCGGCAGCCCGGACAAAGGCCACGCCGGGAGTGTGTCCGCTCTGGCGGATCATATCCAGAAACTCTACTTCAATGTCCATTCTGGCCGGTGCACCCAGCACATGACGGTTGATAATGGTGCCAACTCCATGACGCCGGGTAATGAAGCCCTCCCGGTCCAGAGAAGCCAGAATGTCCCGCAGCTGTGTGCGGCTGATGCCCAGCATTTCCGACAATACGCTTTCCCGGGGAAGCCGGTCACAATGGGCATACTCCCCCACCTGCATAGCGGTGAGCAGCTGCGCCCGGATGCTTTTGGACTGTCTTGGATTCTGACTCATTTCGGTCCTCCCTTCCGTTTCACCGCTTGTTTCGATTATGAAGCGGCCCTAAATAGGTATTACCATTTTTAGACATTGTACCGAATGGACCGCCATTTGACAATGCGCATATTTAACAGATTTCGACCGTGATTTTCGGGTGCGTCTTGTCCGCCCTGTCATGAAAGGTCGATCTTTCTTTGTCGAATTTTTTGTGTATTTTTGCTATGTACATTTGTCCGTGTATCACGTATGATAAAAACACTTTTACCACGGAGGCTCTGCCTATGAAAAATATTGTATTGATCGGTATGCCCGGCACGGGGAAAAGCACTGTCGGAAAGGCGCTGGCGGACAGGCTGGGGTACGATTTTGTGGACGCGGACGATCTCATCGTCCAGACCACCGGCAAAACGCTGCCGGAGATCCTGCGGCAGGACGGGCTGGAGGCCTTTTACAAAATTGAAAATAAAGTAGGTACGGATCTAAATCGGACCCACACCGTCATTGCCACCGGCGGCAGTATGGTGCTCTACCCGGAGGCTATGGCTCATTTGAAGGAAGGCAGCACGGTGATCTGGCTCCAGACGCCCTTTTCTCAGCTGGAAAAGCGGATGCCGGCGGATCTGTATGACCGGGGCATCGCCGTGCCGGTAGGAACGCCGCTGCGGGAGATCTATGAGGAGCGCTGCGTTCTCTACGCCCGGTATGCCGACCTCATCGTGGTCAGCCAAGACGGTGAGGCCGACACCGCCCGATTGGTAGAGGACGTGATGCGGACTGTGGGTCTGGAAGCCTGATTGAACCTGATCGGACAAGAGGGCCGCGGGCAAGTCCGCAGCCTCAGCGTGTCGAAAAGTCTTTTCTCCCCGCTGAGCCAGTTTTCAGAGCTTTATAAAAGTTCTGAAAACTAATGATTTCAATAGCGAAGAAATACGTTGCCGACCTAACCGTTTTCCGGGCGCAAGACGCCCGAAAAACGGGAGTCTTCCTCGAAACAGCCCTCGCTTCATCCGCCACTGGCGGCGCTTCACCTGTTTCCCCTTCTTGGGTTATCTCCGCGCTAAGAGCCGCCTTGCGGCGGTTGCGCTCCGAAACACGCCTGCGGGCGTAGTCCCGCGCACACTCTTCACCCGCAAGGGGTATGCAGCATCCGTAAAGCGGCGGAGCCGCTAACGGCTGCCCTACCTTACCGTTGCGGAGAATCTACCACTTTATCGACAATCTCGGGCTACAGCAAGTCTGAAGCAGTTCTCTCAAATAACGGGAACCGGTCATCACGAATGCTGTTCTTCTGTGATTTTTGACAATTTCCAACAGAAAACTTCTATTCCAATCATAGATATTACGGCTTGCAATCCGGAACCGGCTTCTGTATAATGAACCAGATAAATTTCTTAGGAGGTAACACCATGATGCAGTCCAGTATGAGTATGCGAAGCGCCGTTTCCTCCATTTTCGGGATTCATGGTCCCGTCATTTCCATTTCCCTTTTTTGACCGGCTATAGGAGCCGGTATTTTTATGCCTGTTTGCGGACAGCCGCAGGAAACTGGTCTATTTATATAATTTAGATAGAAGATTTGTGTGTTACGAGAGGAGAAAAACATGAACGAGAAAAAGAAACCCATCCTCGGTCAGGAAGCCGTGACCGACGCCCGCACCCTGGGCACCCCCCGTATGCTGATTTTAGGCTTGCAGCATCTGTTCGCCATGTTTGGTGCCACCGTTCTGGTGCCCATTCTGGTTCAGGGCTACGGCCTGCCCCTGAGCATCCAGACCACCCTGCTGATGGCTGGTCTGGGCACCCTGCTGTTCCATGTGTGCACCAAGTTCAAGGTCCCCGCTTTCCTGGGCTCCTCCTTCGCCTACCTGGGCGGCTTCTCCACTGTGGCCTCCATGCCCGCCTATGACGGGCTGGACCCCGAGCTGAAGCTGGCCTACGCTCTGGGCGGCATCGTCATCGCCGGTCTCCTGTATCTGGTGCTGGCTCTGCTCTTTAAGGTGCTGGGTGCCAAGACCGTCATGCGGTACTTCCCCCCCATCGTCACCGGCCCCATGATCATCATGATCGGCCTGAACCTCTCCGGCTCCGCCATCAAAAACGCCGCCACCTGCTGGTGGCTGGCCCTGGTGGCCATGGCCATCATCGTGGTGGCCAATATCTGGGGCAAGGGCATGGTGAAGATCATCCCCATCCTGCTGGGCGTGGTAGGCAGCTACATTGTGGCGGCCATCGCCACCGCCTGCGGTGCCCAGCTGCCGGATGCCAACGGCGTCATGCAGCCCCTCGTCAACTTCGCCTCCGTGGGCGAGGCACACCTCATTGGCCTCCAGAAGTTCATCCTCGCCAAGTTCGACGTGTCCGCCGTGCTGGTCATGGCCCCCATCGCCATCGCCGCCATGATGGAGCACATTGGCGACCCGTCCGCCATTTCCTCCACCACCGGCAATAACTTCATCGCCGATCCCGGCCTGCACCGCACCCTGACGGGCGACGGTCTGGCAACCGCCTTTGCCGGTATGTTCGGCGGCCCCGCCAACACCACCTACGGCGAAAACACCGGCGTGCTGGCTCTCTCCAAGGTCTACGATCCCCGCGTGATCCGTCTGGCTGCCGTCTACGCCATCATCCTCAGCTTCTCCCCCAAGTTCGACGCGCTGGTAAACTCCATCCCCTCCGCCATCGTGGGCGGCGTCAGCTTCATCCTCTACGGCATGATCTCCGCCGTGGGCGTCCGCAACATCGTGGAGAATCAGGTGGATCTGACCAAGTCCCGAAACCTGATCATTGCCGCCGTCATGTTTGTCAGCGGCCTCGGCTTCAGCTCCGTGGGCGGCGTGACCTTCACCGTGGGCGGTGCGGCTGTGACTCTGTCCGGTCTGGCCATCGCTGCTCTGTGCGGCGTGATCCTCAACGCCATTCTGCCCGGCAATGACTACGAGTTCGGCATCAGCGTCGAGGGCGACAAGTCCGCTGACCTGGGCAGCTACTAATTTCTGACAGCACTTTTCCAACAGGGAACGCCAAAAACGCGGCGTTCCCTGTTCTTTTTGCAAAATATAAACATTTTGTGAAGAAACCGTTGACAAGTTCGGAAATTCACCTATAATAGGGTAGGATACAACTGGATAACGCATGATAGAGGCGCGGCTGATAAGAGTAACCATCCGGCAGACAGGCATAGAGGATGGGGAAAGGGTCAGCCGCCGAAGGGCCGTACCGCTGCCTGGCGGGTCGGTGCCTGGGCCGTCGGAAAACATCCGCCGGACTGTCGCCCGGAAACGGGCGGGGCGCTGTCATGGATCTGTTTGGTGAAATGAGACCTTCAAATGGAGTCATGGCGGAATGTCATGACTCCATTTTTTGTTCTGAAACACAATGTGCTTTGACAGGATGGAGTTCACGCGTATTCTCCGGTTGCATGGGCTGCGGCCCAAAAATGAAAGGAGAATCTCCATGAAAAAACATCCCCTACTGCGGACGGCCCTGCTGGTCATGACCGCCGCCGCGCTGCTGTGTGTCAGCGCTCTGGCTGTTGAGGACGGCGCGCCCGCCAACAGCATGTACGGTACCTTCTGGGCACTGGTGCCCCCCGTCATCGCCATCACTCTGGCCCTTATCACCAAGGAGGCGTACAGCTCTCTGTTCATCGGCGTCACAGTGGGTGCTCTGTTCTCTCAGGGCTTTTCCCCCATCGGCGCGCTGAACATGATCGTCAACGACGGCCTGGTGGCCGCCATCAAAGACAACGCCGGTATCTTCCTGTTCCTTGTTCTTCTGGGCATCATCGTGGCACTGGTAAATGCCGCCGGCGGCTCCGCTGCCTTCGGCCGCTGGGCCTCCCAGAACATTAAAACCAAGGTGGGGGCTTCCCTTGCTACCTTCCTGCTGGGCATTCTGATCTTCATCGATGACTATTTCAACTGCCTCACCGTGGGCACCGTCATGCGGCCCGTCACCGATAGCCACCGGATCTCCCGTCCCAAGCTGGCCTACCTCATTGACGCCACCGCCGCCCCCGTGTGCATGATCGCCCCCATCTCCTCCTGGGCCGCCGCCGTTTCCTCCACCGCCGAGGGTCTGGACACCGGCATCAGCGGCATCCAGCTCTTCATCAAGGCCATTCCCTACAACCTCTACTCCCTGCTGACCTTCATCTTTATCATTGCCCTGTCCTTTATGCAGTTCGATTACGGCCCCATGCGGACCTATGAGCGCAAGGCCCGGGAGACCGGTGACCTCTCCGCTCTGGAAAACGCGGAGGATGAAGCCGTGAACCCCAAGGGCAAGGTCATCGACCTGCTGCTCCCTGTTCTGGTGCTGATCGCCGTGTGCACCACCGGCATGATCTACGTGGGCGGCTTCTTCGGCGTGGATGCCTGGGGCGGCACCGACTGCGCCGGAGACTTTATCGGCGCCTTCGGCAACACCGACGCTTTCATGGGTCTGCCCTGGGGCGGCATCATTGCTCTGCTCTTCACCGTCATCTATCTGGTGGCCCGCCGGGTCATCACCTTCAAGGACGCCATGGCCTGCATCCCCAAGGGCTTCAACGCCATGATCTCCCCCATCCTGATCCTGACCCTGGCCGTCTCTCTGAAGGCTACCATCACCTCTCTGGGCGCCAGCATCTATGTCCATGACCTCATGGAAGGCGCCGCCGCTACACTGTACTCCATGCTCCCCGCCGTGATTTTCGTGGTGGCCTGTATTCTGGCCTTCGCCTCCGGCACCTCCTGGGGTACCTTCGGCATCCTGATCCCCATTGTTACCGCTATTTTCCCCGCTTCCAGCGAGCTGCTCATCATCGGTATCTCCGCCTGCTGTGCCGGCGCTGTGATGGGTGACCACTGCTCCCCCATCTCCGATACCTCCATCATGGCCTCCGCCGGCGCCCAGTGTGACCATCTGGAGCACGTTGCCACCCAGATCCCCTATGTGCTGACGGTGGCCGGTGTCTGCGTGGTTGGCTTCATCGTGGCCGGTTTCGTCCAGAACGTGTATATTACCTGGGCCGTCAGCTTTGCGCTGATGCTGTGCGTTCTGTTCGTCATCCGCAGCATGGAGCGCCGCAAGGCCGCGTAAACTCATTGAAAAAGTGCCTTTCCATTCGTGGAAAGGCACTTTTCTTTTTGCGGCGGATATGGTATGATGGCCCACAGCGAATAGGAAAGGACCGAAACGATGCAAGCCTTTGAACTGACAATTTTGAACTGGATACAGGCTCACCTGCGCTGCGGCGTTCTGGATGCCGTCATGGTGCCAGTCAGCCGGATCTGCGACCACGGTGAGGTGTGGATCTTACTGGCGGCGATCCTGCTGGCGATCCCAAAGACCAGAAAGCTGGGGACCTGTGTGGCCTGCGGGTTGGTTCTGGATCTTCTGTTCTGCAACCTTGCTCTCAAGCCGCTCATCGGACGGATGCGGCCCTTCGCCGTCAGCCCCGGCGTTTCCCTGCTGATCCCGCCCCCCACTGACGCCTCCTTCCCCTCCGGCCACACGGCAGCCTCCTTCGCATCGGTGGCCGCGCTGAAAACAGCGAACAGCCGCCTTTGGAAGCCAGCACTGGCGCTGGCCGTGGTCATCGCCCTGTCCCGGCTGTACCTCTACGCCCACTGGCCCACAGATATTCTGGGGGGCGCCGCCGTGGGTATTCTGGCAGGTTGGCTGGGAACAAAGCTGGCGCAGTCATTTCCCCGGAAAAAAGTGTAAAAAAGGCCCGGAAACATCTAACGTGTTTCCGGGTTTCTTTATTTCTTCCTTTTTTCAGGGAGATCCGGGCCGTTTTCACGGGCCTGCTGAAGGTAATCGTGGTCCTCATTTTTCTTGCTGGGCACGAAGTTCAGCGCCGCTGCCCGCTTCTTGCCCTTGCTCCGGGCGTAGAAATAACCGGCCACGGAGAACACCACCGCGCCCACAAAATTCACCAGCAGGTCTTTCATGGTGTCGATGAGTCCAATATCCAGATAGCCGCCCAGGCCCAGATTCTCGCCGTTGATGACCACATCGTGGATCTCCTTCACCGCCACTACCTTATTGGTCCGGGTAGGGTCCAGGCTGGCGGAGTAGATGGCGTTGATGACGGTATCCCGCTGCATATCCGTATGGAAGAACCAGTCCATGCCGAACTCAAAAAATTCCCACAGAACGCCGATGGTCATGGAAAAGCAAAACGCAACCATGGCCAGAAAGAATGGTGACAGGTCGAAGGTCAGCTTCTCATTGTCATTGAGCAACAACACCAGAGAAAAGCCTACCGCCGCCGCCAAAAAGCCGTTGATGGTGTGGAGCATGGTGTCCCAATGGGGCACGTTGACATAGAAAGCATTGACCTCTCCCAAGATCTCGGCCGCGAAAATGAAGCAGAGGATCGTAATTTCCAGGGGCGGCGGCAGCTCGATCCGCAGCCGGACCTGCACCCAGCTTGGCACATACAGCAGCACGATGGTCAGAATACAGAAAAACGCACCCTCGTAGTTATCCAGAATGATCTGGCGCACCAGAGATACGATCACCAAGGCCCGCAGAATATAAAAGACGATGAACGAGCTTTTATGTTCCCGCAGTTCCTTGTCCATGGCCCGCTTGAACGTCTTTTTCAGCCAGCCCCGCTCTTTTCTTGTTTTTTTCAATATGGTTCCTCCTGTCCGGCGGCTATGACCGCTCATCATTGCAACAGAATACCACAAAAAATGGCTTGCGACAAGATAAATCGGTCAGGCACTTGGCTGCCTTTGCACAATCAGCGGTCAGCTGACACCGGCCAGATAACGGCCCGCAGGGCTTCAAGGTCATGGGTCACCGCCAAAAAACGGAGGGAGCACACCGCGTCGGCGGTAAAGGCCAACAGCAGCCACCATGTCACGCCGACGGGAACACGGTCCGCCAGCGCCAGCACCGGCGGCGTCACCAGATAAACAGCCGGGAACAGCAGCAGTCCCCACGCCAGAGAAAAGGGCAGACACACCCGGCCCCGCAAATTCCCAAAGACCCCGGTGTAGTCCCAGAAAGACACGCTCAAAAAGGTCTCCCCCCACCAGTGGTAAATATATTCCACAGAGGTGGCGGTCAGCCCGCCCCAGAGGTAGAGCGGCCACCCGGAACGAAGGCTCGGCGGCAGGGCCAGCACCGCCGCCATGCCCAGTCCGTACACCGGGCAGAGCGGCAGGAGCAGTAGACATCGTCTCCTCCGCCGGGGAGACCGGGTCACGGCAGCAAACAGCCGCTCCAGCACCCATCCTAAAAGGCTGAAGCTCCAGAAGATCCATAAAAATGCCGCCATACGCCGCCCTCCTCTGCTTGATGCCCTGTCAGTATCGGCAGGCCGCCACCGCCTTATACGCTTGCGCCGGGGAAAACAATATGCTATACTTAAACAAGGCTATTTCAGAAAGGCGGGGGATCCTATGGCGGATAGCTGGGAGCGCTTAAAACAGGACTGCGGCGCCTGCCGGGGCTGCGCACTGGCGGACACCCGGACCCATGTGGTGTTTGGGGACGGCTGCGAGACGGCGGAGATCATGCTCATCGGTGAAGGCCCCGGCCAGCACGAGGACGAGCAGGGCATCCCCTTTGTAGGCCGGGCCGGGCAGCTGCTGGACGATATGCTGGAGATCATCCATCTGGACCGCACCAAGGTCTACATCGCCAACGTGGTGAAGTGCCGCCCGCCTCAGAATCGGGACCCTCTGAATGTCGAACAGGACGCCTGCATCGGCTATCTGCGGCGGCAGGCAGCACTGATGAAGCCCAAGATCATCGTCTGTCTGGGTCGGATTGCTGCCAAAGCCATCATCAAAGAAGATTTCAAGATCACCCAAGAGCACGGTCAGTGGTTCCAGCGGGGCGGCGTCCAGATGACGGCCATCTATCACCCGGCGGCGCTGCTGCGGGATGAGCAGAAGCGCCCGGAGACCTTTCTGGATTTAAAAAGTATTCAGGCCAAGGTCCGGGAGCTGTGCGAGTATACTGAATGTTAAAAAGTGCGGGAACTTAAGTTCCCGCACCTTTTTCATTTTTGATTTCAATTCTCAGGCTGTGGCGATTATGTCCCGGTTCAGCACAAAGTATTCCACGCCGGAATACAGGGTGGTGATGGCGATCACTGCCACACACACGGTATTGAGCCAGCCGGGGATCGGCAGGAACATGATGACGATGCACACCATGGTGCTGGCGGTTTTCACCTTTCCCGACCAGCCTGCGGCGATGACCCGCCCCTTGTCGCTGGCGATCATCCGCAGGCCGCTGACGGCGAACTCCCGCACAATTACAATCAGCAGCGCCCAAGCAGGCATCTGCCCGATTTCCACAAACCATAGCATGGCCGCCGTCACCAGCATTTTATCTGCCAGCGGGTCGGCAAACTTGCCGAAATCCGTGACTAAGTTGTACTTTCTGGCGATTTTCCCGTCCAGCAGATCGGTAAAGCTGGCAATGATAAAAATGGCCAGCGCCACCCAGGTGGCACCGGGGAAGCCCCAGTACAGCACCACCATGAACACCGGGATCAGCAGGATCCGCAGCATGGTCAGTTTATTGGGTAAATTCATAATATACATCCTTTCGCAGGGTTTTCAAGGAAAAACAATCACCTTCACACAAGCTCGCCGGTGGTCTCACCGTCCATGGTGCCGGTCAGGCGGACATTCACAAAGCTGCCGGGAGCGATCTCGCTGTCGGTGGTGAACCAGATCCGTCCGTCGATGTCGGGGGACTCAGCATAGCTGCGTCCGTAGAACATCTGAGCCTGAGAATCGTACCCCTCGCAGAGGACCTCCCGCTCTTCACCTAAGATGGAGTCATTGTAGGCGTCAATGATGTCAGACTGGACATCCACCGCCAGCTCCGCGCGGCGCTGGGCCTCTTCCATGTCCACGTGCTCCATGAGGGCCGCCTTCGTGCCGTCCTCCGGGGAGAAGGGGAACACACCCGCCCGCTCGATGCGGACCTCCCGCAGGAAGTCGCACAACTCCTCAAAGGCCGCGTCATCCTCGTAGGGCAATCCCGCAATGAGGCTGGTCCGCAGCACCAGACCGGGAACCTTCTCCCGCAGCTTTTTCAGCAGGGCCAGCAGGTCCGCCTTGGTGTCCCGGCGGTTCATGGCCTTTAAAATGGTATCGTTGCAGTGCTGGATGGGAATATCCAGATACTTCACGATCTTCGGCTCGCTAGCGATCACGTCGATCAGCTCGTCGGTGGTGTCCGTGGGATAGAGGTAATGGAGCCGGATCCAATGGAAGTCCAGCTTGCAAAGCTCCTTCAGCAGCTTCGCCAGCTGATGCTCACCGTTGAGGTCCGTGCCGTACCGGGTGATGTCCTGGGCAATGACGATCAGCTCCTTCACCCCGGCGGAGGCCAGCTCCGCTGCCTCGTCCAGCAGCTCGTTCATGGGACGGCTGCGGTACTTGCCACGGAGGGAGGGGATCACGCAGTAGGCGCAGTGGTTGTCGCAGCCCTCGGCGATCCGCAGATAGGCATACCACGGGGGCGTGGACAAAATGCGCTCGCCGCTTTGGTTGGCAGTGTGGATATTCCCCAGATGGCAGGGTTTTTCGCCCTTTTCCATCACCTCGGCGATGGCCGTGGCAATGTCGCCGTAGCTGCCGGTACCCAGCAGGCCGTCCACCTCCGGCAGCTCGTGGAAAATATCCTCTTTATAGCGCTGGGTCATGCAGCCGGTGACTAAGATCTTTTTCACCTGCCCCGCATTTTTCAGCTCCGCCATCTCTAAAATGTTCTCGATGGCCTCCTCGCAGGCGGACGCCAGAAAGCCGCAGGTGTTCACCACCACCACGTCGCAGCCCTCCGGCTGGGCCTGAATGGAGTAGCCTGCCTCGGCGCACAGAGCCATCATCTGCTCGCAGTTCACCTGATTCTTGGCGCAGCCAAGGGAAATGAATGATACATTATAGCTCAAAATGGATTCCTCCGGTATGATCGAATACGCCCCTCCGGGCGGAAATAACGAATGCGCAATCAGAACCAAAAATTTCACAGTCTTTGAGACTGATCCTCGGCTCCGCGGATATAACCTCCGGGATCACTCCTCCCAGATCTCAGAACCATAGCGGCCCCAGGCGGACTTCACCTCGCCCCAAGAAAACCCCCGGCGCAGAAGGGCGTCCGTCAGCCGCTTCTTCTCCTTATCCTCCGGGGACCGGCCGTGGAGCTTGCTTTGCAAAAAGCGGTCGATCTGCTCCCCGTCCGAGGGCAGCTCGTCCAGCGCCTCGTCCCAAAGTTCCTGAGGCACGCCCTTTTCCCGCAGCTTTTCTCTGGCCCGCCGGGGACCGTATCCCATATCGCCGCAGTGCCGCACCAGTGCGGCGGCATAGGCGCCGTCATCCAGCGCGCCGATGGCTTCCAGCCACTCTCCGGCATAGCGGGCCTCGGTCTCTGAGGCTCCCTTTTCCTGCAATTTCTTCTCCAGGTCCCGGCGGCTCATGGCCCGACGGCCAACGAGGTCCGCCGCCGTGGTCTTGATGTTGGACACCCCGGCGGCCTCCTTCAGCCGCGTCAGGGTTTCCTCGTCCAATTCATCGCCGGAGCGCAGACCAAAGGTCAGCAGCTCCTGCTCCGTCACCTTCAGCAGACTGCCGTCTGCCAGAAATACCAGCACCCGCCCCCGCTTATGCTTGGAGGCTTCAATGCGGTCAATCCTCATCGTTGAAATCGTCGGCGGAGACGTTCACCGCCTTGCCGGCGGCCTTGGCAGCGGCGATCCGGGACTGGTTGCCCATCAGCTTATCGAAATTGGCCCGGATCTGCGCCTCCACATCGGCGGCAATATCGGGATTTTCCTCCAGATACTTCTTGGCGGCGTCCCGGCCCTGACCGATGCGGACCTCGCCCATGGAGAACCAGGAACCGGCCTTGGTGATGATACCCAGCCGGACGCCCAAGTCGATCAGTTCGCCGGTGTGGGCGATGCCCTCGCCGTACATAATGTCGAATTCCGCCTCCCGGAAGGGTGGCGCCACTTTATTTTTCACGACCTTGGCCCGGGTCCGGTTGCCCACCACCTCGCCGCCGTTTTTCAGCGCCTCAATCCGGCGGACGTCGATGCGGACGGAGGCGTAGAACTTCAGCGCCCGGCCGCCGGTGGTGACCTCCGGGTTACCGTACATAACGCCCACCTTCTCGCGAAGCTGGTTGATGAAAATGACGATGGTGTTGGTCTTGCCCACCGCACCTGTGAGTTTCCGGAGGGCCTGGCTCATCAACCGGGCGTGAAGGCCCACATAGCTGTCGCCCATTTCGCCCTCGATCTCCGCCCGGGGCACCAGCGCCGCCACGGAGTCCACCACGATCACGTCGATGGCGCCGGAGCGCACCAATGCCTCGGTGATCTCCAACGCCTGCTCGCCGGTATCCGGCTGAGAGATCAGCATTTCATCGATATTCACGCCCAAGGCCCGTGCGTAGGTGGGGTCCAGCGCGTGCTCTGCGTCCACAAACGCCACCTCGCCGCCCTTTTTCTGGGCCTCTGCCGCCACATGAAGGGCCAGCGTAGTCTTACCGGAGGATTCCGGTCCGTAGATCTCCACAATGCGGCCTCGGGGCAGACCGCCTACGCCCAGCGCCACGTCCAAGGACAGGGAACCGGTGGGGATCACGTCCACCTGCAAATTATTCTGGTCGCCAAGACGCATAATGGAGCCCTTGCCGTACATTTTTTCGATCTGGCCCATAGCCGCTTCAATAGCCCGCTTCCGATCCTCCGCCGGGGCGGCACTGGCCACGGGGGCTTTCTCTTTTGCCATACATTCTTCCTCCCAAATCTGATTTTCTATCTTGCTTGCCCGGTCTGCCGGGCGTTCTTACTCGCTGTAAACCTCTCCGCAGAGGGTGCCGAACACCACGCGGGGGATGTCGTTGTGGTCCTTCACCACCTGAATGTCTCCAAAGCCCTGGGCGCGCATGATCCGGAGCACCGCATCCGCCTGACCGATACCTACTTCAAAATACAGCCGCCCGCCGGGAGCCAGTGCTGCCTTCCACTTCTCACTGATGGCCCGGTAGAAGTCCAGACCGTCCTCGCCGCCGTCCAGTGCCAGATGGGGTTCATAGTCCTTCACGGAATGATCCAGTCCCGGAATATCCCCATGAGGGATGTAAGGGGGATTGCTGACAATGCAGTGAAATTCCCCCAAAGCCCGGTCCGGCCGCTCCAGGGCGTTCACCGTCATGGGGATCACCCGGCCCGTCAGGGCGTTCCGGCGGGTGTTCTGCCGGCAGATCCGCAGGGCCCCGTCGGAAAACTCGCCCAGTACCACATGGGCCTGAGGGGCCTGCGATGCCAGCGCCAGACCGATGCAGCCGCTGCCGGCGCACAGGTCCAGCACCCGGCAGTTGCCCAAGGACTGCACATAGGGCAGCGCCTGATCCACCAGCACCTCCGTATCCGGCCGGGGAATCAGCACCTCCTTGGAAATATCCAGAGGCAGGCCGTAAAACTCCCACTCGCCGATGAGATACGCCACCGGCTCTCCCGCCAGATGACGGGCCGTCAGCTCCCGCACCCGGCGTTCCAGCTCCGGCGGGGCGTACAGCCGCCCATCCCGGGTCAGCTCCTCCCGGGTCTTGTTGACCCCGAAACAGGTCAGCTCCCGGGCCTCCAAGGTGGTGTCGATGACGCCGCCCTGCTTCAGTTCCCGGCGAATATCCAAAAACAAGTCATTATATGTGATCGCCATGCGTCGTCGCAAAGTCCGCTGAACTTCGTTTCTGCCTGTGGCAAAAACTGCGTTCACTCCCTTGCTCCTCCTTTTTCTTCCGCAAACGTTTCGCTGGTTGCGGAAGAAGTATTTCTATAATTATCACCACGCGTCCTTGCCCTTTTCGTCGGGCAGGACCAACTCCAGCGAACGGATGGCGCACTCGATCATGCTGTCATCCGGCTCGTTGGTGGTGAAATTCTGCATCCACAGGCCGGGAGCCGTCAGAAATTGGGCCAGCTTGCTGTCCTGCACATGGCGGCCCACCCAGCGGTTGAACTCATAGGTGATGCCCACTACCAACGGCAGTAGGAGCAGATGCACCAGCGTCCGCAATCCCGCGTTGGTGATGGGCCAGATGCCGAACACCACGCTGGAAACCAGAATGGACACGAAGATTACCACAAATAGAAAGCTCGTTCCGCAGCGGGGATGGTGCCGGGGCTGGATGCGGACGTTCTCTACCGTCAGCGGCAGGCCCGCCTCGTAGCAGAAAATGGTTTTATGCTCCGCCCCGTGATACTGGAACACCCTGTAAATGTCCTTCTGCTTGGAGCAGAAGATCAGATACAGTAGGAAGATAGCCACCTTCAGCACGCCTTCGATCAGGTTCCGGCCCCACATGGGGAAGTCCGGGAAGAAGTGCAGCAGCCCGCCGGTGAGGAAGGTGGGCAGCACCAGAAAGAGGAAAATGGACATTCCCACGCCCAGCAGCACGGCCAGACCCACGATAGCCTTTTCCAGCTTTTCGCTGCTGAGGTGCTTTTCCAACCACTGTTCAAATTTGGAGGGCTGGCTCTCTTCCTCCTCCGGGTAAAAGTCTGCGGAGTACATCAGGGCCTTCACGCCGCTGACCATCGCCGCCAGAAAATTTACGGTTCCCCGGATCAGAGGGACGCCCAAAATGGGGTAACGGTCCTTGATGAGCTTCAGTTCCTCCACCTTTTCCACCAATTGACCGTCTTTGTCCCGGACCACGATGGCCTGCTTTTCAGGCCCGCGCATTAAAATGCCTTCGATCAGCGCCTGTCCGCCGATACTGGTGCGGAAGGCGCCGCTGGAATGTTCCGCCATAGATAAGGTTCCTTTCTGTTTCGCTGTTTCAGTATATCACACTGTTGTTTGAAAATCAAACATTTGTTCTATTTATTCTTTTTCCGGGATGCAGATGGTCACCACTGCACCGCCGCCCTCGGCATTGGCAATGTCGAAGGTGCCGCCATGGAGCCGCACGATCTCGTCGCACACGGCCAGACCGATGCCGCTGCCCCGGGCCTTGGAGGAGCCCTTATAGAATTTCTGCTTCACATAGGGCAATTCTGCCGCCGGAACGCCGGGACCGTAGTCCCGGACCCGGACCACCTGATTGGTTCCCTCTCTGGTCAGAGAGGCATCGATGCGCCGGCCTGCGCCGCCGTGCTTGGCG
>ERZ773173.1941-NODE-1941-length-16800-cov-12.454942_pt1 | contig 16800 bp, 10 predicted proteins | sample MGYA00580535_ERZ773173 | MGnify/ENA primary metagenome ERZ773173 (study PRJEB29015, sample SAMEA2737856) | human gut metagenome | biome: human gut; feature: human-associated habitat; material: faeces | place: China | collected 2012 ...
CGGGTGTCGGCATGGTACAATACGTTCAGAACAAATATTTTTTTTCAAATGCTGAAACACTTTGCCCTCCCGGTTCGTTATCCCAGTGTAAGGCCTTGCAAAAACAAACAAAGGAGAATGCCCCATGTGCAGCATCAAAATTATTATCGTGGATAAAACTGGAGACAAAACCGGGCCGCGCCCCACGGCCTGACCCAAAGGAGAACCCATGCTGGAAGAACTGTTTTGCGCCCACCGCGCGGAGCTGACCGCCTATTGCCGCGGGCTGTGCCGCAGTGATGCGGCCGCGCAGGATATGGTGCAGGAAGTGTTCCTGCGCGCATGGCAGAATATTGGTACATTGCAGGACCTTGGCCCCAGCCAGCGCCGGGCCTGGCTGTACCGCACGGCGCGCAACTTGTTTGTGGATGCCATGCGCCGTACCGCGCGGGAAGCCGCCGCCCTGCCGGAGCTGAAGCCCGAACCGGAAACGCCGGATCCGGATTTTGCCGAAGCGGAAGCCCGCCGCGCCTACCTGACCGCCCACAGCGCCGCCGGTGCCAGCGGCGAGGGCCGCGCACTGGACGCCCTCAACGAGGAGCTGGCGCATCGGCAGACCGCACTGGATGCCGCCGCCCGCCGCGCCGACACCGCCGAAAAAGCCGCCGAAAAGACTGGCAACCTGCTGGCGGTGCTGCGCCGCAGCGGCTTTGCTGCCGGGCAGAAGATGACCGACCTGACCCCCGACACCCTGCCCGCCCTGACCGACTGGCTGACCGCACAGGAGAAGCCGCTGGAGGAAGCCTATTTTGCCGCCCGGCAGCACACCGCCGCCCTGCAGCGGCAGCAGACCGAAAAGCGCGCCGAGCTGGATGCCGTATCCGGCGGCAAGTGGGTGTACCCCCACGGGGACGCCGCCACCCGGGTGCGGGACGCCGTGAATGCCGAACTGAAGAGCCGGGGCATGGAGCCGGACGCCCGCATCTTCTGTGAGCTGCTGAACGTGGAGGACGAAAGCTGGCAGGACTGCGTGGAAGCCTGTCTGGGCGACCGCCGGTTCGATATCCTTGTGCCGCCCGCCCACTACGCCGCCGCAAAGAGCGCTTTTGTGGCGCTGAAGGACAAGGTGGGGCCCATCAGCCTGCTGGACACCCCGGGTCTGCGCAAGGCCAACCGCCGCGCCGACACCGCCCCCGCCGACAGTCTGGCGGCACAGGTCACCAGCGAAAACCCGCTGGCCGCGCAGTACGCCGACACCATCCTGCGCCGCATCGTCTGCTGCGACACCCCCGACACGCTGGAAAACTACCCCGACAGCGCCACCCGGGATCTTCTGCGCCACCATCCCTTCCGGTTGGAACGTCTGCGCACCCCGCAGCGCTATATCGGCTTGGAAGCCCGCCGCGCCCGCGCCGGGGCACTGGCAGGGGAGATGAACGCCCTTGCCGAAGAGGTGCGCGCCGCCGCACAGGCGGAGCAGAACCTGAAAGCCGCATACAGCCAGTACCAGACCCTTTTGCGCGGCACCACGCTGGAAGAACTTGCCGCTTTGTGGGACGCCCGCGCCGCCCTGACCGCCGCCCGCGCGGCGGTGGACAAGCAGGCCGCAAAGCTGGCCGAGTGCCGAGAGAACCCGCTTTTGCAGCAGCTGTATAAAGAGGAAGAGGTGCGCGAGGCCGCATGGGAGGCCGCCCGCACTGCCGTGGAGCAGACCGGCGGTGACCTGCGCGTGTGCGAAAAACAGATCTCCTCCTGCGAGGCGGAGCAGCAAAAGGCGGTGGACACCGCCGAAAAGAGCGCACAGGCCGCAGAGAGCTTTTTTGCCGCCCATCCGCTGGTGGAGCCGCTCTCCCGCAGCCGTCAGCAGGCGCTGACCGGGCCGGACAAATCTCCCCGCGCCGCCGCACAGGCCGCCGAAAAGGCACAGGCCAAGCTGGACGATGCGCTGACCGTCTACCTGAACAGCACGCTGGAACCGGCGCAGCGGGAATACAACCGGCGCTACGTCTGCGATTATCCCTTGGGGCTTGCCGGGCTGGAACAGTACCGCGCCCAGCATGAGAGCCTTGTGCGCATCGACCTGGAGCGCTACGCCGCCCGCCTGGAGCAGGCGCAGCGGGACTGCAAGGACCGCTTCCGCAAGGATATCCTGTTCCGCATGAAGGACGATATCTTCAACGCCCGGCGGCAGTTCCGGGAGCTGAACAAGGTCATGGAGCAGCTGACCTACGGCGAGGAAGTCTACCGCTTTGAGCTGGAGCCCAGCCGCGACCCGCAGCTGGCGGCGTTCTATCAGGTCATCGTGGACAAGGGCAACCAGCAGATGACCGAGGGCGATTCTCTGGATAACCTTGCCGCCACCGCCGACCCCGCCTACGAGCGTCAGGTGGACGAGCTGATGGAAAAGATCATGGCGGATGTGGACGAGAACACCCGCGCCCGGCAGGAGGGACGCACCGCTGCCGGTGCCACCCTTTCGGACTATGTGGACTACCGCACCTATCTGGACTACGATATCAAGGTGACCAATCAGGTCACCGGGCAGCAGGCGTATCTGTCCCGCGTCAGCCGCGATTCCTCCGGCGGCGAGAATCAGGCACCCTTCTATGTGGCCATCTGCGCCAGCCTTCTGCAAATCTACCAGAAGAGCGAAAACAGCATCCGTCTGGTGCTGCTGGACGAAGCGTTCAGTAAAATGACCAGCGACCGCATCCGCCCCATGATGGAACTGTTCCGCCGCCTGCAATTGCAGGTGCTGCTCATCTCCACCGTGGAAAAGAGTACCGCCATCCAGCCCTACTGCGACATTACCTACTCCATCGTCCGCCACGGCGATGCCAACGCCATCGCGCCCTTTGTCCGCCTTGCGGCAGAATGATGCAAAGCAGGGCTTGACATCAAAAATAAACTTTGCTATACTGTTTTTCGCTCATCGGAGGGTTGTTTCAACGTAATTGAAGGGCCGGATAAGATGTCATCGTTCGCGCTTCCCGGAGGCTGTGGGCACCGTAGTGCCGCAGCAGAAGAGGGAACGCACCGGAGCGGTGGTTCTTATCCGGCCTTTTTGTATGTGCAGAGTTCAAAAAAGGAGGAGTTATGCCAAAGAAAGCCATCCAATTGTCCGACCACTTTACCTATTCCCGCCTGCTGCGGTTCGTGCTACCCTGCATCGGCACCATGCTGTTCACCTCCGTCTACGGCATCGTGGACGGCCTGTGTGTTTCCAACTTTGTGGGCAAAACGGCTTTTGCAGCGGTCAACCTCATCATGCCGCTGCCGCAGCTGCTGGGCACTGTCGGCTTTATGCTGGGCACCGGCGGCAGCGCCATCGTAGGCATCACGCTGGGCGAGGGCGACCAGAAAAAAGCCGACCGCTATTTTACCATGTTTATGTGGGCGGCGCTCATCTCGGTCAGTGTGCTGGCCGTGCTGGGCATCCTGCTCCTGCGCCCGGTCGCCATGCTGCTGGGCGCAAAGGGCGAGCTGCTGGACTACGCCGTGCGCTACGGGCGCATCCTGATGCTGGCTCTGCCGCCCTTTGCGCTGCAGAATATGTTCCAAAGCTTTTTCGTCACCGCCGAAAAGCCGCTTCTGGGCTTCTGGTTCACCGTAGGTGCAGGCTGCACCAACATGGTGCTGGATGTGGTAATGGTGGGTATGCTGCACTGGGGCGTGGAGGGCGCTGCCCTTGCCACCCTCATCAGCCAATTGGTGGGCGGCGTGCTGCCGGTGTTCTACTTTATCGACCACGGCAATACCAGCCGCCTGCACCTGTGCAGAACACAGTTTTACGGCCGCGTGCTGTGGGATGCCTGCATCAACGGTTCTTCTGAGCTGATGACCAACCTTTCCATGTCGCTGGTCAATATCCTGTATAACTTCCAGCTGCTGCGGCTTGCCGGAGAAAACGGCGTGGCGGCTTACGGCGTTATCATGTACGCGGCCTTCCTGTTTGTGGCGGTGTTTGTGGGCTATGCCGTGGGCAGCGCACCCATCGTCAGCTTCCATTACGGCGCGCGCAACCACGCCGAGGTGCACAACCTTTATCAGAAGAGCCTGCGCCTCATCGCCGTGGTGGCTGTGAGCATGACCGCCGTATCCATGGTGCTCATCCCCTTTGTGGCGCGCATCTTTGTGGGCTACGATATCCAGCTGCTGGCGCTGACAAACCGCGCCTTCCGGCTGTATGCGCTGAGCTTCCTCATCATGGGCTTCAACGTGTATGCGTCCTCCTTCTTCACGGCGCTGGGCGATGGCGTGACAAGCGCCCTCATCTCCTTTCTGCGCACGCTGGTGTTCCAGCTTGCCGCGCTGCTCCTGCTGCCCGCCCTGTGGGGCATTGATGGCGTGTGGCTGGCTGTCACCGCCGCCGAGCTTGCCGCACTGGCGGTGAGCGTGTATATGTTCATGACAAAAGACCAGAAATTCCATTACCGTCATGCTTGACGCGCCATAACAAAAAAGCCGCCGGGGTCCCGGCGGCTTTTTTGGTTATTCAAAGGTATACTCCACCAGCTGGCAGTTCTTGATGCCCGCAGCGGCGTATTCCTCGTTGGTCATATCGTAAAAATAGGAGTGCACCACCCGGGCGATGCCGTTGTGCGCTACCAGCAGGTAGGTCTTGCCGGTGTCCGCCTTCAGCTCGTCCAGCAGGTTGTAGATGCGCTGCGCCAGCTGCATCATGCTTTCGCCGCCGTCATAGCGGTCGGCAAAGTGGGTCTTGGAGATGCGGAACTCCGCACCGTCCCGGGGCGTGCCCTCGTATTTGCCAAAGCACTGCTCCCGCAGGCGGGGCTCGCAGCGGGCGGGCAGACCGGTTGCGGCGGCAATGGCCTTTGCGGTGTCGGCGGCGCGGGAAAGGGGAGAGTACAGGATCTCGTCGATGTGCAGGCCGCTGTCCCGGACAAGTTCGCCCAGCTGCCGCGCCTGCTGCTGCCCGTGGGCGGTCAGCGGGCTGTCGGTCATGCCGCAGATCTTATTTTCCACGTTCCATACCGTCTCGCCGTGGCGGGTGAAATAGATATTATGCATAAAATTACTCCTTACAGCTTGTGCAGGGTGCCGTCCGGCAGCAGACAGACGGTGTCTCCTTCGTCGATGCCAAGACATGTCAGTTCCCTGTCCGGGTAGGGCAGAATGCGGGCCGCCCCGGCGGCATCGGTCAGGGTCACATCGCACAGCACAGGCTGCCCGGCGGGCAGCTCCTCGCAGCCGTACAGCTGCTCGTCAATGCGCAGCACGCGGTATTCCGGCATGGTACAGCCCCTCCTTTGTGTTTTTCCTTATTATATAGCACCCGGGGGCTTTGGTGCAAGGGGGAGCGGACTGAGAGGGTTTATTCTCCCCCGCTTGACAGCGGCGCGGAGAAATTGTTACAATACAGTTACGACTGCAAACAACGTGGAGGGGTTCATGAATATTACGGAACTGCGGTATCTGGTAGCCATCATGAAATGGGGGTCGGTGTCGGCGGCGGCAAAGCAGCTGTACGCGGCGCAGCCAAACGTCAGCAAGGCGCTGAAGAACCTGGAAGAGGAATACGGGTTGCGCATCTTCGAGCGCTCCTCCACGGGCATGATCCCCACCGAGCAGGGCAAGCGGTTCATCCGGCAGGCGCAGCGGGTGCTGCAGCAGGTGGACGAGCTGGCGCAGGAGGCGCACCAGCAGCGCAGCTGCGCCGAGCTGCGGGTGGTGCTGACCCATGCCACCTACGCCTCCTATGCGGCGGTGGATTTTTTGCAGCAGGCAGCCCGCAACGAGCAGCTGCGGGTGCATATCCGGGAGAGCGGCGCTATTGAAGCCCTGGACTTTGTGCTGCGGCAGGGCTACCACATAGCGCTGCTGCGCTATGCTGCCGAGGACGAGGACTACTACCTGCGCTACTGCCAGCGCCACGGTCTGCGGCAGGAGCCTATCATGGAGTTTTCCTACCTGCTGCTCACCAGTCAGGACAGCCCGCTGGCGCGGCGGCAGGTGCGCGAGCTGGACGAGCTGAACGATTACATCGAGGTGCTGCACGGCGACACCCATCTGCCCGGGGAGGAGAGCACTGTTTCCCGCTGGGAGGTGAACCCCAACCGCCGCATCCATGTGTATGAGCGGTGCAGCCAGTTCTCTATTTTGCAGAATCTGCCCACGGCCTATATGTGGTCGTCCCCCATGCCGCAGCGCGCGCTGGAGCAGTACCATCTGGCGCTGCATAATTGCCCGGCGCAGAAGCAGCAGATGCGGGACGTGCTGGTGTACCCGGAGCGGGAGCCTTTGCAGCCGGAGGAGCAGCTGTTTGTGCAACTGCTGCACAAGCAGGCGGATGCCACCATTAAGGACAGCGGATGGAAGAAGATTTGAAATGCGCGCCGTGTCTTCCGGGTTGCGGCACCCAGCATCCGCATCGTGCCTTGGGCGGCACGCGCGTCTTGCTGGCCGCTGCCCCAACAACTCCTCCCTGTTTCCGCCGCTGGCGGCGGTCGTCGTTGTTGCAGCGGAAGAATTGTTTTTATTTTCGGGCTAGCGGAGCGTCTGCGGACGCTCTGCTAGCCCATTTTCACGGGTGCCCCACCTGAGAGGACAGATTTCCCTTCTTTTCGTCTCAAATTCCACGTTTTGGGGAGAAAATCGCAAACGATTAAGCAAAGTGCACAAAAAGACGGTGCAAAGTTTGGCGGGGGCGAGCTTGACCGTTCCCGGGAGAAAATTTTTGAGAAACAAAACGACGAATTAAAACGTGTTATCGCCGCAAAATAAAAGTTTGCGTAAACAAATAAAATAAGCTGCCATATACTTTTTGATATAGGAACCATACCTAAAAAATATTAACACAATTATGAAAAAAGGTGTTAACATGAAGCCAGAGATCGGTCATAGCCGCAGTATGGCATAAGCTGTCGGCGGCTGAAATTCAAAAGGAGGTTTCTGGTATGATTAGTTTCTTACTGTGTCTGGCGCTTCTGATCGTAGGCTACTTTGTCTATGGTAAGATCGTGGACAACACGTTCGGACCGGACGACCGCGAAACTCCTGCTGTGCGCATCAACGATGGCGTTGACTACGTTGTGATGCCCCAGTGGAAGCTGTTCCTCGTCCAGCTGCTGAACATTGCAGGTCTGGGCCCCATCTTCGGTGCACTGCAGGGTGCTCTGTGGGGTCCTGTGGTGTTCCTGTGGATCACCTTCGGCACCATCTTTGCCGGCGGCGTACATGACTACTTCTCCGGCATGATGAGCGAGCGCAACGACGGCGCTTCCATCGCTGAGGTCACCGGCCGCTATCTGGGCCCCGTGATGCAGAACATCATGCGTGTGTTCTCTGTGGTGCTGCTGATCATGGTCGGTACCGTGTTCGCAGTCGGCCCCGCAGGCCTGATCGTTACCCTGTGCAAGAACGGCGGTATGTCCGGCGTGCTGACCACCACCCTGTTCTGGCTGATCATCATTCTGGTGTACTACTTCATCGCAACCTTTATCTCCATTGATGCCATCATCGGTAAGATCTACCCTGTGTTCGGCATCTGCCTGATCATCATGGCTGTGGGCGTTATCTTTGGTATCTTCACCAACCCCGCCTATACCATCCCCGAGATCTGGGCAAACTTCAGCAATATGCACCCCTCCAACACTCCTATCTGGAGCTTCATGTTCATCACCGTTGCCTGTGGTGCTATCTCCGGCTTCCACTCCACCCAGTCTCCTCTGATGGCTCGCTGCATGAAGAGTGAGAAGCAGGGTCACTTCGTATTCTACGGTGCAATGGTCAGCGAGGGCATCATCGCTCTGATCTGGGCTGCTGCTGGCTGCGCACTGTACACCATCACCGATGGCAAGATGGTCGGTCTGGCCGAGGCTCTGGCTGCCGGTCAGTCTGCCGCTATCTACGACGTCTGCCTCAAGACCATGGGTAATGTCGGCGTGGCACTGGCTATGATCGGTGTCGTTATCTGCCCCATCACCTCCGGTGATACTGCCTTCCGTTCCGCTCGTCTGACCTTGGCCGACTGGCTCAAGATCGATCAGGACAGCTACGCAAACCGCCTGAAGCTCTGCATCCCCGTGCTGGGCGTTGGTGCCTTCCTTGGCATCGGCAACGCACTGGGCTTCATCAACTACACCGTCATCTGGCGTTACTTCAGCTGGACCAACCAGACGCTGGCTATGATCGTCCTGTGGGCTGCTTCCATGTACCTGTTCAAGGAGAAGAAGAACTTCTGGATCACCGCCGTGCCTGCTACCTTCATGAGCGCTGTGTCCTGCACCTACTTCGTGCTGGCTCCCGAGTGCCTGGGCAAGATGATCAATACTTACGCAGACGGCAAGCTGGTCGCTTACAACACTGCCGTTGCATACCCCATCGGCATCATCTTTGCAATCGCAATGCTGGCACTCTTCATCTATGCTACCAAGAAGCACACCGCTTCTCAGAAGGCATAAGGATGTCTGCCGCACCGCATAAGCCTTAAACTCTGACACCCCCGCCGCTGCACCCCGCAGTGACGGGGGTGTTTTGACATAACAGACAAACCTTTTGTGCAAATCTTAGCAGCAGAAGGGGTTGCATTTTGAGGGCTGCAGTGCGAAAATAGAACCGGTGATTTTATTTGGAATGGCTGCAGCATCTGCGGCTGGACCGGAAACTAACAGTAAAGAAGGGAACTTCCATGATCTTCAAACCTGCACAGCTGGGTATGGCAAAGCTTGATAAACAGGAGCTGGTGGAGGACAGAAAGTCCTGCAAAAAGATCGGCCCCTGCGGCGTAGGCAAAAAGGCGCTGTACCTGAACAGCTTTTACATCGACCGCCGCTATTATCTGCCCTACGGCAGCATCACCCGGGTGTTCAAGCGGGTGGCTATGAGCTCCGGCGGCTTTTCCGGCAAGGGCGTGTTTGCCTCCATGGCGTATCTTGTGGTGGAGTACGACGGCGGCAAGCAGAAGCAGTGCAACTTCAAGGACGAGCGGGATGTGGACGCTTTGCTGGAAGTGCTTGCCAAGGAGCAGCCGCAGCTGCATCTGCTGAGCGCTGCCGGAGAGCAGGCACTGGAGAAAAAGGCCGCCGAAAAGGCCGCCCGCAAGCTGCCGGAGCTTTCCGAGGACGCGCAGCACAGCCTTACCGTGCTGCGCCGCGCAAAGGAGTATCTGGACGCAAAGCCGGAGCTTTCCGCCGAGCTGAGCGCTGCCCAGCGCCGCAAGCGTGCGCAGCTGCAAAGCAAGCCGGTGTACCGCTATGTGGCGCTGGCCATCTTTGTGCTGGGCGTTGTGGCGGCGGCCTACGGTCTGTACTCCGTGTTCAGCCACACCGGCAGCTACGGCGTGTACTTTGCGCTGTTCGGCTTTGCGGCCATCTTCCTGTTTTCCAGCTACAATATGCTGCCCACCGCCCACAATAACAACAACGCCATCATGAAGCGTGCGGAGAAGGCCGAGGCAGCCATGGCAGAGTATGTCAAGCACTACCCCCACGGGGCGTTCCCGGTGAAAAGCTGGTATGCCCACCCCATCGTGCTCAAGCAGATGATGGACGCCGTGGAGGAGGGCCGCGCTGTCACCGTGCCCGAGGCACTGGAAGCGGTCAAGACGCGCCTGAAATCCTTGAACGCGGACGTGGAGGTGGAGCAGGAGGAATATGACGAGGTGGTGGTCATCAAGGCCCTGTTCCTCAACCACGATTATCAGTAAAACCTTTCGATAGCACAAAAAACCGGACAGCCCGCAGGCTGTCCGGTTTTCTGTTTTTACAGGGCAGGAGCTGCTGTTCAGAACAGGCGGCGAAGCCCTATGACACAAGAGGACTTTTGAACAGTAGCAGCTGCGCCTCAGATCAGCGCCTCCATCCGCAGCGGGTCGGGGTGATGGGCGTATTTCTGCTTGGCGATCTCGATAAAGGACTGCACCTCCAGCCGGGGTGCGTGGCGCATGGCGGCGATCTCCACCGTCACCGGGGGAAAATCCAGCAGCGGCACCTTGACGATGCCCGGGATCACCGCCGTGGGCAGGCAGGGCACAATGGACATGGCAGTGCCCATCTGGATCATGATCAGCGCACCCTCGAAGCTGGGGGTGATCTTGCTGCAATCCACCCCCACCTGCGCCAGCTGCTCCAGCGAAGGTCCCTGACAGGCGGACAGAAAGCTGTCGAACGCGCCGGAGGACACCACGCTCTGCCCCTTCAGGTCTGCCAGATGCAGCGCCCGCCGGTCGGCAAGGGGAGAGTTGGGGTTCATCAGCACATGGTAGCCCAGGGCGAACAGGGGCGTAAAGGAGATATCCCGGTCGCGGGAGTGCTCGGTGGCGTAGAAGAAGCCGATATCCAGCTGCCCGGAGCGCAGCTGTTCCAGCGGGCGGCGGTTGTCCTGCGGCACAACGTCTACGCAGGCGTTGGGAAACTGGTGCTGGAACTCGGCCAGAATGCTGGAAAAGGTGCTGTAATCGAACAGCTGCCGCAGCCCGACGGTCAGGTGGGAGCGGTCGGCGTCCTGAATATCCTGCGCCTTCTTCAGCGCCTGCCGCCCAAAGCTGGTCATCTGCACCATGTCCAGATAAAAGGACTGCCCGGCAGCGGTCAGCTTGGTGCGGCGGGTGGTGCGCTCGAACAGGTGCAGCCCGGTCTCCTTTTCCAGCGCATTGATCTGGTAGGTGATGGCGGGCTGGGTGGTGAACAGCCGCTCGGCAGCTGCGCTGAAATTCAGCTCCTCTGCTACGGCAATAAAGCACTCCAATTGGTAAATCGTCATAGAACGACGCCCCTCCTTGTGTAAAAAGCTGGTCATCTTTATTATACAGGATTCCGCACAGGCCGTAAAGGGAAAACGATCTATAAAGAGATTTGATAAATTCTGACACAAATTTGTATTTCACACCGGGGCAAAACTTTGCTATAATCGTATCAATGTTCAAAATGCACGAAGGAACAGGAAAAACGCAAAAAAGAAGAGAAAAGAAAAAGAAAGGCGAACCTTATGGCTAAGATCTCTCGTCGCAATTTTATGCGCGGTGCCGCTGTGGGCACCATGGGCGCAGCTGCTGCCGGTCTGCTGACCGCCTGCGGCAACTCCGCTTCCAGCACCACCGGTGCTCCCGCTTCCTCCGCAGCTTCCTCTGCTGCTTCCTCCGCTGTGACCAAGCCCTCCTCCCCGGTAGACGGCAAGTACGTCACCAAGGCAATGGGTCACGAAAGCTGGGTGCACGTTGCCACCACCTTCTTTGACGGCAAGATCACTGCCTGTGAGGTGCTGTCTCACGAGGAGACCATCGGCATCGGCAACTATGCCTGCTCCCGCATCCCCGCCGCCATCGTCGAGCACCAGAGTGTCAACGTGCCCAACCTGCGCGGCTCCTCCATCACCTCCATGGCTGTCAAGGCAGCTGTGAAGGAGGCCATCGAGCTGGCCGGTTATAACGTGGACGACTTCTCCAAGGAGGTCACCATCGCTGCTTCCAACGAGGTCATCGAGGAAGAGGCTGATGTCGTCATCATGGGTGCCGGCACCTCCGGCCTGACCTGCGCCTGCCGCCTGCTGGAGGCCGGCTACAGCGTCATTCTGGTGGAGAAGCGCGATATCCCCGGCGGCTCCATGTCCATGACCTACGGCGGCGTTGCCACCGCAGGCTCCAAGCTGCAGTACAACTACGATGTGGACGGCAGCTTCCGCAGCTCTGCCATGGGCACGCTGGAGGGCATGATGAACTTCTGGCAGACCATGGAGAAGTACCACCGCACCGAGTTCTTCAACGGTGAAATGCCCTACATGACCAAGCAGTACACCGTCGCCGGTGATCTGGTGGACTGGATGGCAGGCATCGGCATCGGCTTCAACACCATGGGCAACTACGAAAGCGCTACCCAGTACGGCGCTTCCACCCCGTATCTGGCACCCGGCTGCTACGAGGGCGGCGCAGGCTACGCCATGATGTTCATGGCACAGCGCGTGGAGAAGTACGAGAAGGGCAAGATCATCTACTCCACCAGCGTCACCGACCTGATCAAGGACGAGAGCGGCCGTGTTGTGGGTTTCCACGCCAAGGGCGAAAACGGCGCAAGCTACACCCTGCGCGGCAAGGCGGTCTGCCTTGCTTCCGGCGGCTTTGCCAAGAACCCCGAAATGCTGAAGAAGTACAGCCCTGACTACGCCGACTTCTTCTTCAACTGCGCTTCCAGCATGACCGGCGAGGGCATCCAGATGGGTATCGACGCCGGCGGCTATGTGGAGTGCGAGAACCGCGCTCTGCCCGCCTTCCTGTCCAGCTACAAGAGCAAGTTCGAGCTGGCCTTCATCCACCAGTCTGCCCCCGGCATCATGGTCAACATCAAGGGCGACAACATCGGCAACATCGTCTCCGATAACCACTACACCATGGCCAAGGCAAAGCTGAATAAAGACAACGGCGATACCTTCTACTATGTGTTCGACGAGTCCTCTGCCGTCAAGCTGCGCGACAGCGAGTCCTACGGCTTCAACGGTTACGTTGCCATGTTCGAGAAGGGCGAGGCTGTGCACTACGACAGCGTGGAGAAGGCCTCTGAGGAGCTGAACCTGCCCAATCTGGCAGACGCCATCGAGGCCAACAACGCCGCCGCTCTGGCCGGTGAGCCGGACGAGTTCGGCCGCCGCAACTGCCCCTACATCGAGACCCGCGACGGTCTGTGGGCCATCCGCGTTGACCCCACCTTCTACCTGACCACCGCAGGTCTGGCCATCGACACCGATTGCCACGTCCTGACCGAGGACAAGAAGGCCATCCCCGGCCTGTACGCTGCCGGCGACGTCTGCGGCTCCATCGAGGAGAAGGACGCCAAGCAGTACGGCATGGGCTTCGACGCCGCTCTGACCTACGGCTACATCATGGGTGAGACCCTGAAGAAGGAAATCTGAGCTGCGCTCTGACCCCCTGACAAAAGCATAAACAAAGGGCTGCTGCACAAACAGTGCAGCAGCCCTTTTTATATCATATTTCCTCTTACGCCGCCGCAGGCTTGCGGAAAATCGCCATTGCGCGCTTGTAGCAGCTTGCGAAATAGGCGATCTCCGCCAGTGCGGTCAGGATCCAGCTGCACGGGTACAGCAGGTACAGCGCCGGGATGGTGTGGAAGTGGGCAAAGATGGTGTACACCCAGATCACCCGGAATACGCAGGAGCCCAGCACCACGATGACGGTGGGTACCACCGTCTTGCCCAGCCCGCGGGAGGCGGCGATGGTGCAGTCCATAAAGGCGGAGACGCAGTAGGCAAAGGCCATCACAGCCACCCGCTTCATGCCGGCGTCGATGACCGCCGCCTCGGTGGTGAACAGCGCAAGGAAGGCCGGCCCGCAGAAGAACAGCGCCGCGCCCAGCACAAGACCCACGCCGAAGGAGTAGCCCAGACTGATGAAGTAGCTCTTCTTCACCCGGTCAGGCCGTCCCGCGCCGTAGTTTTGGCTCATAAAGCTGGCGCAGGCCATGTAGAAGGCTGCCATGCAATCATAAATCAGGCCGTCTGCATTGGCGGCGGCGCTGTTGCCCTTGACCATCAAAGAGTCAAAGGAGTTGACGCCCGCCTGAATGAACAGGTTGGCAATGGCAAAAATAGCATTCTGCAGCCCGGCGGGCACACCCAGCGCAAGGATGCTCTTGGCCTGCACAGGGTCCAGCTGCAATTTGTGCGGGTCCAGCGCATAGCAGTCCTGCACCCGGGTCAGCGCCCGCAGGATCAGAAACGCGGAAACGCACTGGCTGATGGCGCTGGCCAGTGCCACGCCCACAACGCTCAAATTGCACACGATGACAAAGAACAGGTTCAGCGCAATGTTCAGTGCACCGGCAATGGACAGATACATCAGCGGCTTTTTGGTGTCGCCGATGGAGCTGAACACCGCGTTGCCGAAGTTGTACAGCGCCAGCGCCGGCATACCCAGAAAATACACCCGCAGATACAAGATCGCGCCGGGCAGCAGATCCTCTTTGGTGTTCAGCAGCCGCAGCATGGCGGGGGAGCCCAGCAGACCGATGAGCAGCAACGCCACACCGGCAACGGCGCTGATGATGGCCGCCGAGTGGACGGTCTTTTCCACGTCCTTGGGGTGGCGTGCGCCGTAAAAACGCGCCACCAGCACGTTGATGCCGTTGCTCAGACCGATGAGAAAGCCGGTGAACAGGGTCACCAGCGTGCTGGTGGAGCCCACAGCACCCAGCGCCGTGGAACCGGCAAAGCGCCCCACCACCGCCACGTCCGACATATTGAACAGCACCTGCAGCAGGTTGGAAAGCGCCAACGGCAGACTGACCAGAAAGATCTGCTTGGCCAGAGGGCCTTCCGTCAGCGTATTCGTTTGAGAAGCCATACTCTTTTTTCCTTTATCCTATACATCCTAACCGTACCCGCGCACACCGGGGCACAGCCTCTATTATAAGGCACTGCGCCGCTTTTGCAAGATGGATTCGATAAAATAAATAAAAAGGACTGCTGCACAAAACCTGTGCAGCAGTCCTTGGTGCGACCGGGAGGATTCGAACCTCTGGCCTTCCGGGTCGGAGCCGAACGCTCTATCCAGCTGAGCTACGATCGCAAATGCCGTACCCCTTTGGTGGGTACAACACAGTATAACACATCGGGATGCAAAATGCAAACGAAAATCGTCAGCCCTTCCGGTTTCGCAGCCAGATGCGGTGCAGGCCATCGGTGATCAGGGTCTCGCGGTAGTGGATAGGAGTGCGGCAGGCCTCCCGGATGGAGCGGGGCAGGTCGCCGGTGGCGTAAAAAGCGGTCTGCGCGCCCAGCTCGGCGCAGAAGCGGTCGGCCAGGCCGTCCAGCAGGCTGGCAGTGCCCAGCACAAAGCCATTTTGTAAGCAGGCCGAGGTGCTCTTGCCCAGCACCGACTCCGGGGCGCGGGCAGCTGGGTCGATCTGGGGCAGCTGCGCGGTCTTTTGCACCAGCGCGTTCATGGAAAGCTGCGGCCCGGGCAGGATCACACCGCCCACAAGTTCCTGTTTGGCGTTCACCGCCATCAGGGAGATGGCCGTGTCTGCCGAGATGACCACCAGCGGCCCGGGGCACTCTGCCAGCGCCGCCACCGCGCCGCACAGCAGCTCTGCACCCAGCTGCGCAGGGTTGTCCAGTCGCAGCTTGATGCCGCTTTTCAGCCCCGGCCCCACGGTCAGGATGCGCGCCTTGCATAAAAGCTGCAAAGCCGCCAGCACCCGCCCGCTAAGCATGGGTACCACGCTGCCCAGAATGCCGCCCTCGATCTGCGCCGGGGATGCCCCGTACAGCTGTAACAGGTTCACCAGCCGGATGGCGTATTCCTCCACCGTGGCAGCGGGGTCGGAATGCAGCCGCCCGCAAAAGATCAGGGTATCTTGCTCGTAGCCGCCCACAGTGATGTGGGTGTTGCCGATATTGACGGTGAGGATCATGGTCAGGGCTCCTTTCGCAGCGCTCTATAATGTATATAATATATATAATAGCGCACCCGCCGCCGATACGCAAGGCTTTTGCTGGGAGAGGAGTGGAGAGGGCATTTACCCCCCGTGCAAAGAAATTGGAAAAAAGATGTCAAAAAGTGTTGACAACTGCCCCGGGGTGTGGTATTATACTTGAGCGCCAAGCGCTGAGACAAAAGAATGACTTCTGAAGCCTCAGCAGGAAGCCTTTGAAAAGAACCAATAGACGCTGAAAAGTTCCGGCTGATACCGAGAAACCTGAAGCGCTCCAAGTTCAGAAAAGTTCAAAAGCTTCTCAAAAATAAAGCTTGACAAAAAACCGCTTCTGTGGTAAAATAATCAAGTCGTCAGCCGCAAGGCTGAGGCGCACAGGACCTTGAAAATTGAACAATATCGAAAGAACTTGTAACGGAACCTATTTTCGTGTTGGAAAAACACGGTAAACAATTCCAAACAAAGTAATTCACACAGGACGCAAGCGATTGCGTGCTGAGCGAAACAAGATTTAACACTTTTAAGTGATAAATATCATTTATAAAGAGTTTGATCCTGGCTCAGGACGAACGCTGGCGGCGCGCCTAACACATGCAAGTCGAACGAGCGAGAGAGAGCTTGCTTTCTCGAGCGAGTGGCGAACGGGTGAGTAACGCGTGAGGAACCTGCCTCAAAGAGGGGGACAACAGTTGGAAACGACTGCTAATACCGCATAAGCCCACGGCTCGGCATCGAGCAGAGGGAAAAGGAGCAATCCGCTTTGAGATGGCCTCGCGTCCGATTAGCTAGTTGGTGAGGTAACGGCCCACCAAGGCGACGATCGGTAGCCGGACTGAGAGGTTGAACGGCCACATTGGGACTGAGACACGGCCCAGACTCCTACGGGAGGCAGCAGTGGGGAATATTGCACAATGGGGGAAACCCTGATGCAGCGACGCCGCGTGGAGGAAGAAGGTCTTCGGATTGTAAACTCCTGTTGTTGAGGAAGATAATGACGGTACTCAACAAGGAAGTGACGGCTAACTACGTGCCAGCAGCCGCGGTAAAACGTAGGTCACAAGCGTTGTCCGGAATTACTGGGTGTAAAGGGAGCGCAGGCGGGAAGACAAGTTGGAAGTGAAATCCATGGGCTCAACCCATGAACTGCTTTCAAAACTGTTTTTCTTGAGTAGTGCAGAGGTAGGCGGAATTCCCGGTGTAGCGGTGGAATGCGTAGATATCGGGAGGAACACCAGTGGCGAAGGCGGCCTACTGGGCACCAACTGACGCTGAGGCTCGAAAGTGTGGGTAGCAAACAGGATTAGATACCCTGGTAGTCCACACCGTAAACGATGATTACTAGGTGTTGGAGGATTGACCCCTTCAGTGCCGCAGTTAACACAATAAGTAATCCACCTGGGGAGTACGACCGCAAGGTTGA
>ERZ773173.1944-NODE-1944-length-16780-cov-5.349895_pt1 | contig 16780 bp, 9 predicted proteins | sample MGYA00580535_ERZ773173 | MGnify/ENA primary metagenome ERZ773173 (study PRJEB29015, sample SAMEA2737856) | human gut metagenome | biome: human gut; feature: human-associated habitat; material: faeces | place: China | collected 2012 ...
GTGATCATGAAACCGGTCTCAGCCGAGACGTTCAGAGCTGCCTTGATGACAGCGCGGGTCTGCATGGCTGCGATCTCCGGGTAAGTGACAGCCAGACGGCAGCCACGATGGCCCATCATGGGGTTGAACTCGTGCAGAGAAGCAACGACGTTCTTCAGGTCATCGAAGGTCATGCCCATGTCGGCAGCCAGCTCCTTGATGTCCTCGTCCTTGGTGGGCAGGAACTCGTGCAGCGGCGGATCCAGGTAACGGATGGTCATCGGGCGCTCACCCATGATGCGGTACATAGCCTCGAAGTCGCCCTGCTGGAACGGCTCAACCTTGGCCAGAGCAGCCTCGCGCTCTTCCACGGTGCGTGCGCAGATCATCTCGCGGACAGCCTTGATGCGGTCCTCAGCGAAGAACATGTGCTCGGTACGGCACAGGCCGATGCCCTCAGCACCCAGGTCAACGGCCTGCTGTGCGTCGCGCGGGTTGTCGGCGTTGGTCATGACCAGCAGCTGACGAGCAGCGTCTGCCCAGCCCATGAAGCGGTTGAAGTTCTTGTTGCCGGTAGCGGCCACGGTTGCGACCTGCTCGCCGTAGATGTTGCCGGTGGAGCCGTCGATGGAGATCCAGTCGCCCTCGACGAACTTGTGGCCGTTGATCTCGAAGGTCTTTGCCTCCTCATCGATCTTGACCTCGTTGTCGTTGCCGCAGCCGGAAACACAGCAGGTGCCCATACCACGTGCAACAACGGCTGCGTGGCTGGTCATGCCGCCGCGGACGGTCAGGATGCCCTGAGAGACCTGCATGCCCACGATATCCTCGGGGCTGGTCTCCAGACGCACCAGAACGACCTTCTTCATCTTGCCGGACTTGACCATCTCCTCTGCCTCTTCAGCAGTAAAGACGATCTGGCCGCAGGCAGAACCGGGAGAAGCTGCCAGACCCTTGCCGACGACCTCTGCAGCCTTCAGGGCAGCAGCGTCGAACTGGGGATGCAGCAGGGTATCCAGCTGCTTGGGCTCCACGCGCAGGACAGCCTCCTGCTCGGTGATCATGCCCTCGTCCACCAGGTCGCATGCGATCTGCAGAGCAGCCTGAGCGGTACGCTTGCCGTTACGGGTCTGCAGCATGTACAGGTGGCCGTCCTCAATGGTGAACTCCATATCCTGCATATCGCGGAAGTAGTTCTCCAGACGGGTAGCAATCTCGACAAACTGATCGTACACCTCAGGCATCTGATCCTTCAGGTGGCTGATGGGAGAAGGAGTGCGCACGCCGGCAACAACGTCCTCGCCCTGTGCATTGATCAGGTACTCGCCCATCAGCTTCTTAGCGCCGGTGGCGGGGTCACGGGTGAATGCAACGCCGGTGCCGGAACGGTCGCCGGAGTTACCAAAGGCCATCTGCTGCACGTTGACAGCGGTGCCCCACTCGTAGGGGATCTCGTTCATCTTACGGTAGACATTTGCACGGGGGTTATCCCAGCTGCGGAACACGGCCTTGACAGCCTCGATCAGCTGATCGCGGGGATCCTGCGGGAAGGGACGGCCTTCGTTCTCCTCGTAGATCTTCTTGAAGGTGCCGACCAGTTCCTTCAGGTCGTCAGCAGTCAGGTCCACGTCGTTCTTGACGCCCTTGGCTTCCTTCATCTTGTCGATCTCGACCTCGAACAGGCTCTTCGGGACCATCATAACGACATCGGCGAACATCTGCACAAAGCGGCGGTAGCAGTCGTATGCAAAACGGGCGTTGCCGGTCTTCTTTGCCAGACCCTCAACAGCCTCATCGTTCAGGCCCAGGTTCAGGATGGTGTCCATCATGCCGGGCATGGACTGACGTGCGCCGGAACGGACGGAGACCAGCAGGGGGTTGGTGTTGTCACCGAACTTCTTGCCGGTGATCTCTTCCAGACCCTTGAGGTGCTCAAAGATGTCAGCAGTGATGTCGGCATTGATCTGACGGCCGTCTGCGTAGTACTGGGTGCAGGCGTCGGTGGTGATGGTGAAACCCTGCGGCACCGGCATACCGGCTGCGGTCATCTCGGCCAGACCGGCACCCTTGCCGCCCAGCGTGTTCTTCATGGTGACCTTGTCACCGCCGAAAGCGTCATTGCCTTCGCTGAAGTAATACAGATACTTTTTGCTCATGCGTTGTTTACCTCCCATTCGTGACCGGCGGCATGGCAGCCGCGGTCTCATCGTTTGCCTTGTCTTGAACGTACGATGAACATTGTTTTATGAATGCTAAACTATTATACCAGAAAATCCATTCCTTTCCACCATGCAAAATCCCGAATTTGTCTGTTATTTTTTATGCAAATCCCTTGAAATTTGCCAAGTTTTAAGGTAGTATAGAATGGGAGAAAGTTCGAGAGGTTTTTTGTTTGTACACGCGATTTCTCGTCCTGTTGGATACAACTTTCTATCCCTGTAACTTTTTCATTTTTATTTTGTCGGAACAAAGCTTTCCGCAGCGGAGATGCTGGGCGGACAGGCAACAATTTTCCGGTCGCCTTTTCTGTCTCTCTTCCGCCGCGCGCTTTGGTGGGAAGGGAGATTTTTTCATGCAGAATTCCATTTCTGAGCAGGCCCGCGCCGCAGCTTTGGCACAGCTCGATGCCGCCGAGGCTGCCCGCGAGGACATCCTTGTACAGCACATTGCAAACGGCGTTGTCATCAACAGCCGCACCGTACAGATCGACCCGGAGGTGGTCATTGCCCCGGGCGCTGTGATCCTTGCGGGCACCATCCTGCGGGGCAAGACGGTCATCGGCGCGGGCTGTGTCATCGGCCCCAACACCCTGATCGAGGACAGCACCGTGGACGAGGGCACTGCCGTGAACGCCAGCCAGATCTACGGCAGCCACATCGGCCCCCACAACAACATCGGCCCCTTCACCCATGTGCGAGTGAACACCGTCACCGACTACGGCGTGCATCTGGGTGCCTATGTGGAGACCAAGAACTCCAACTTTGCCCGCGGCAACACCGTGAGCCACCTGACCTACATCGGCGACAGCGATGTGGGCAAGTACTGCAACTTCGGCTGCGGCACCGTCACCTGCAACTACGACGGCAAGGATAAGTTCCGCACCCAGATCGGCGATTACTGCTTCATCGGCTGCAACACCAACCTTGTGGCCCCGGTCAAGGTTGGCGACGGTGCCTACACCGCCGCCGGCAGCACCATCACCAAGGATGTGCCCGCACAGGCACTGGGCATCGCCCGGGAGCGCCAGACCAATCTGGACGGCTGGGCAGAGCCCAAGATGGAAGCCTACATCGCCAAAAAGCAGAAGCTGGAAAACGAGCAGAGCAAATAAACCTCTGCCAGAAGGGAGCTGCGTATGAGATCTGAAAGCTTTCGCAAGCAGGCGCTGAGCCTTGTCCTTTTCTTCGCGGCTGTTGCCGCCGTGTTCGCCCTGACCCGTCTGCGCAGCGACCCGGCCAAAAAACAGGCGGAGTTCGTGGTGCAGCAGCTGCTCTCCTGCTCTTCTGCCGTGGAGCAGGCCGTGGACGCCGCCGCACCCTCCGGCAGCGAACCGGGGCTTGCCGCAGTGGATACCGATGGGCTGTACGCCTTTCTTCAGGCGCAGCTGGGCGATGCCATGACCGCCGACTGCCTGAACAAGGTCATGGCAAACCGCCTGCCCACCCGCATCACCGCGCTGGCAGGGCAGTCCGGCGGCAAGCTGGCTCCCGCTGACCTTACCCTGAAAAAGCGCGCCGGGGCAGAAAACTGCTACGACTTTTCCGCCGCCCTGCTGACCGTCACGGACAGCACCGCCGCCGCGCAGGTGTCCGGCACCATCACCATGGTGAAGGAGGACGGCCGCTGGAAGGCCTCTGCCATCACGCTGAACCTGTAATATAATGCTTCTCTGCCCCTGTGCCCTGCGGCATGGGGGCATTTTTTGCTTATAATGTATATCTTTTTGTGCGCGCGTATGTTATACTTAGATGTTGTATCACACTATTATCAGGAAAAGGTATTATCATATCATGAATGAAAACGATATCTGGCTCATTGCAGGGCTGGGCAACCCCGAAGCAAAGTACGATGGCACCCGCCACAACGCCGGTTTTGCCGCGCTGGACGCGCTGGCCGACAAGTGGAACATCTCTGTGGGCAAAACCAAGTTCCAAGGCCTGTGGGGGCAGGGCGAGGTGGACGGCCACAAGGTGGTGCTGCTGAAGCCCCTGACCTACATGAACCTTTCCGGCGATTCCATCGCCCCTATGGCGGGCTTTTTCAAGATCCCTGCCGAACACGTGCTGGTGCTGTGCGATGACATTACGCAGGCACCCGGCAAGCTGCGCATCCGCCCCTCCGGCTCTGCGGGCGGGCACAACGGCCTGAAGAGCATCATTGCCCGGCTGGGCGGGGAGAACTTCCCCCGCATCCGCATCGGCATCGGCGCAAAGCCCCACCCGGACTACGACCTTGCCGCATGGGTGCTGGGCAAGTTCCCGCCGGAGGACGCCAAGGCCATCGCCGACCGCTACGCCGACCTTGAAGCCGCTGCAAAGCTTATCATGGACGGCAAGCTCAGTCTGGCACAGAGCAGGTATAACGGGTAAAAATCATTCTCCCGCATCCTGACAGGAAAGGAGGTTTTTCCATGTACGAAGCCTTACTCAAGGCTACCCCGGAATATCAGAAGGTCGCCGCAAGCTTTGGCTCGGCAGGGCCGGCGGCGCTGTTCGGTCTGCCGCCCGCAGGCCGGGCGCTGCTGTACGCCGCCCTGCAAAAAGACCTTGACCGGGTGCTCTGCATCGTGACCCCCGGCGAAGCCGAGGCCACCCACTTTGCGGACGATCTCAAGGCGCTGGGGCTTACCGCTGCGGTGTTTCCGCCCCGGGACTTTATGCTGCGCCCGGTGGAGGGTGCAGGCCGCGAGTACGAGTACCGCCGCCTTTCGGTGCTGGGTGCACTGGCGGGCGGGCGGCTGCAGGCCGTCTGCGTGCCCGCCGAGGCACTTTTGCAGTACACTGTGCCCCGGGCTGAGTTCATCCAGAATACCCTCACCTTGAAGCCCGGCATGGTGTATAACCGCGAGGCGCTGGTGGCGCGGCTGTTTGCCGCCGGGTATGTGCGGCGCAGTCAGGTGGACGGCCCGGGACAGTTCAGCGTGCGCGGCGATATCGTGGATATCTACGCGCCGGATATGCGTCAGCCCGCCCGCGTGGAATACTGGGACGACGAGATCGACTCCATGTCCTCCTTTGACCTGCTGACCCAGCGGCGGGACGGCGCACTGGAAAAGATCTACCTTTCCCCTGCCCGCGAGGTGCTGTTCGGCAGCACCGCCGAGACCGCCGAAGCGCTGCGCGATGCCATCAAAAAGGCGCGCGGCAAGCACCGCGCCGCGCTGGAAAAGGCCACCGAAGCCGATCTTTCCCAGCTGGATTCCGGCCTGATGCCGGAGGCCATGGATAAATATTACGGCATCCGCTACCCTGCCCCCGCCACGCTGCTGGACCATCTGGACACGCCGCTGTTCATTCTGGATGAAGTTGGCGGCATCCGGGATGCCCAAAAGGCCACTGAGTTCCGCCGCAGCGAGGAGCTGACCGGACTGCTGGAAGAGGGCGTGCTCTGCCCCGGGTTGGATGTGCTGTACCAGACCATGGACGATCTTGTCATTGCCGCCCAGAACCACAGCACCCTGCTGTGCGAGAATTTCCTGCGCGGGATGAACGAGTTCAAACTGAAAGACCTCATCAACGCCGAGGCCTTTGCCGCCCCCAACTGGAACGGCGACCTTGCCTCCCTGCGGGAGGACTTAGACCCGCTCATCGCCCAAGGCTATGCCGTCACCCTGTTTGCCGGTACGCCCAAGGGCGCAGCCGCTTTGACCCGCGACCTTGCCGACAAGGGCTATGCCGTGAGCATGAGCCGGGATGTGCGCCCCGCCAAGGGCATTTTACAGGTGCTGCCCGGGCATCTGACCGCTGGGTGCACCTTTCCCTTTGCCCACGCAGCGGTGCTTTCCAGCCGCCGTCACGGGCTGGACGAGGAAGCCGCCGCCGAGGCCAAAAAGCGCAAAAAGAACAAAAACGCCCTGTCCAGCCTTTCAGACATCAAGCCCGGGGACTATGTGGTGCACCAGAGCCACGGCATCGGGATGTACGCCGGTATCCAGCGGCTGGAGGTGCAGGGCGCTACCAAGGACTACCTCAAGGTGCAGTATTCCGGCTCGGACGTGCTGTATGTGCCGGTGACCCAGCTGGATCTGCTCAGCCGCTACACCGCCCCCGGCGATGAGGAAAAGGTAAAGCTGGCAAAGCTGGGCGGCACCGAGTGGCAGCGCACCCGCGCCAAGGTGAAAAAAGCCACCGAGGAGATGGCGCAGGAGCTGATCGAGCTTTACGCCCGCCGCCGTCAGGCCACGGGCTATGCCTTCCCGCCGGACGGCGACTGGCAGCGGGACTTTGAGACCCGCTTTGACTACGATGAAACCGACGACCAGCTGCACGCCACCGCCGAGATCAAGCAGGACATGGAAAAGGGTTACCCCATGGATCGTCTGCTCTGCGGCGATGTGGGCGTGGGCAAGACCGAAGTGGCGCTGCGCGCCGCCTTCAAGTGCATCATGGGCGGCAAGCAATGCGCCCTGCTGGCACCCACCACCCTGCTGGCGTGGCAGCACTACAACACCCTGCTCTCCCGCATGGAGGCCTTCCCGGTGAAGATCGGGATGCTGTCCCGCTTCCGCACCGCCAAGCAGCAGAAGGAGACCCTGCGCGGCTTACAGGCCGGCAGCGTGGATATCGTGGTGGGCACCCACCGGCTGCTGTCCAAAGATGTGAAGTTCCACGACCTCGGCCTTGTCATCATTGATGAGGAACAGCGCTTTGGCGTGAAGCACAAGGAAAAGCTGAAGGAAAACTTCATCGGGGTGGATATGCTCACCCTGTCGGCCACCCCCATCCCCCGCACATTGAACATGGCCATGAGCGGCATCCGGGATCTTTCCACTATCGAGCAGCCGCCCATCGAGCGGCAGCCGGTGGAGACCTTTGTGCTGGAATACAACGATGTTATCCTTGCCGAAGCCATGAAGAAGGAGCTTGCCCGGGGCGGGCAGGTGTACTACCTGCACAACCGGGTGGACAACATTGAAGCCTGCGCCGCCCATGTCAGCCAGATGGTGCCGGGTGCGCGGGTGGGCATCGCCCACGGCAAGATGACCGAGGAAGAGCTGAACCCTGTATGGCAGCACCTGCTGAACGGCGAGATCGATATTCTGGTCTGCACCACCCTCATTGAGACCGGCATTGATGTGCGCAACTGCAACACCCTCATCATTGAGGATGCCGACCGCATGGGTCTGGCGCAGCTGTACCAGATCCGCGGGCGGGTGGGACGCTCCGGCCGCAAGGCCTACGCCTACTTCACCTTCCGCCGGGACAAGACCCTGACCGATATCGCCCAGAAGCGGCTTTCTGCCATCCGGGAGTTCACCGCTTTCGGCTCCGGCTTCCGCATCGCCATGCGGGATCTGCAGATCCGCGGCGCGGGCAGTCTGCTGGGGCACAGCCAGCACGGCCACATGGAAGCCGTGGGCTACGACCTCTACGTCAAAATGCTGGGACAGGCCATTGCCCGAGCGCGGGGCGAGCCCGTCCAGCGGGACAAGAGCGATTGTCTTGTGGACCTGCGGGTGGACGCCTTCATCCCGGAAAAGTATATCCCGGACGGCGCGGGCCGCATCGAGGCCTACAAGCGCATTGCCGCCATCCAGACCCCGGAGGACGCCGCCGATGTGCTGGACGAGCTCATCGACCGCTACGGCGACCCGCCGCCCTCGGTGAGCGATCTGGTCAACGTTTCCCTTGTCCGCGTACAGGCCGCTGCCGTGGGCGTGTACGAGGTGACCCAGAAGAGGGATACCCTTGTGCTGAATCTGGAAACGCTGGACCTTGCCATGATCCGCGGCCTGCTGCAAGCTTTCAATGGCCGTGTCACCGCCGGAGCGGGCACAAAGCCCTATCTCTCGGTGGTATTGCAGCCGGACGAAAAGCCGCTGGAACTGCTGCAAAACATCCTGAAAGCCATGGCAGATATCCTGACTGGCACAGAACGCGAAAAAGCTCCCCAAACAGGGGGAGCTGGCACGCGCAAACGTGACTGAGAGGGTTTTATAAAAACAAATAAGGAGCAAAACGCATGAAAAAGAAACTGCTTGCGCTGGTATGCGCACTTGCACTGACCGTCAGCCTTGTGGGCTGCGCACTCTCCACCCCGGACACCGTGGGCAAGATCGGCGATTTTGAGGTGACCAGCGGCCTGTACCTGCTGGCGCAGTACGATGCCTACCAGCAGGCTGCACAGCTGGCGGACTCTGAGCAGGACACCAGCAAGGTGAATTCCTTCCTCAAGGCCACCATCACCACCGATGCCGACACCGGCGAGACCGCCGTGGTAAAGGACTATGTGGCGCAAAAGACCCTTGAGACTTTGCAGACCCTTGCCGCTGTGGATGCCCGCTTTACTGAACTGGGCGGTGAGCTGACCGAGGAACAGAAGTCTGCCGCCGACAGCTACGCCCAGCAGTTGATGGATAACTACGGCGATGCCTACACTGCCAACGGCATCGGGTTGGAGACCTTGAAGCTGTTCCAGCAGCTGCAGTACAAGCACACCCTGCTGCTGGATCTTGTCTACGGCAAGGACGGCGAGACCCCTGTGGAGGACGGCGAGCTGACCGAGCATCTGGACAGCACCATGTACGAGATCGGTTTTATCACCGTGCCCCTGTACAACACCAGCACCTTCGCCTTTGCCAGCGATGACCAGAAGGCCGAGATGCTCTCCCTTGCCCAGAAGGCTGCGGACAGCTACAACGCCGCCGCCCCGGAGGACGCCTCCAGCCAGATGGCCGCCTTTAATAGCATCGCAAGCAGCGCACTGACCGATATTTGCGCCGTGCTGGATGCAGAGGTTCCCTCCACCAGTACCCTGCAGACCGACCTGCTGAGCGAGAGCGACCTGACCGACGCCTTTACGCAGGAGGGTGCAGCCGATACCCTGCGCGGCCTTGCCTACGGGCAGGCAGCCGCCATCCAGTACACCGGCTACGCCCTGATGTTGGCCGTCCGTCTGGATCCGCTGAGCGTTTCCACGCTGGATGCTCTGCGCAGCCAGATCCTGAGCGACATGAAGGGCGAGGAGCTGGACGATGCCCTTGCCGCCTACGGTGCCCAGCTGGACAGCACCCTGAGCAGCTCTGCCATGAGCAAGCTGCCCGCTTCCAAGATCGTGAACGCCACCAGCGCCAACAGCTGATAACAGTATAAAAATCGCAAAATGGGGTCGGGGAAAATCCCGACCCCATTTTTTATTATAGAACTACAAAGCAGACCCAGCAGGCTCTTTCGGAGCCGGTGCCGGGTCTGCTTTATATGTTAGAAAGTCAGGGAATGCCGCCAAGGAAACAGAGTCTTAGCGTACATCACTTCTCGTTCTCGTAGCTGAGGACAGCGTAGGGGTAGAAGATGTTGGCATCCAAGTAGCCTGCCCAGCGGCCGGGCTTGCGGGTGTAGTAGCCGATGGGAATATCGCCCCGGATGACGCCCTTGACCAGAATGAGCATATGGCGGAGGTACTCCACGCTGAAGGGGTTCAGGTTCTCCCAGTGGCCCGTCAGCAGCTCGTAGTCCACATCCTCGTTCCGCAGCAGCACCTCTGCCATGAAGTGCTCCAGACTCGGCAGATAGGTGTCGGTGGCAGCTTCCATCATGAACAGGTCGCCAGAACCAACGGCGTCACCGGTAAAGATGTAGTCCTTGTAGAAGAACACCACAGAGCCCTTGGTGTGGCCCGGCACGTCCACCACTTCCAGCTCCTCAGAGCCGATGCGGACCGTGTCACCATCTACGATGTTCACCAGCTTCAGGTCCTCGGCGGTGAGACCGAAGAATTTCTGCATGCTGGAGATCAGGTCCTCCCGGTCATCGGGGTGGATATAGGTGCGGCGGACCTTGCCGGACTTCAGCAGGGAGGGGATGCCCAGAATGTGGTCGCCGTGCTTGTGGGTCAGCAGGATATCCAGCTCTGCGTCAGGGTTGGTCAGCACGTTTTCCCGCAGGTAGGCATAAAGGTCTGCTGCGCCGGAGCCGCCCATGGCGGTGTCAATGACCAGGGCTTCCTTGCCCAGATCCAGCACCCACAGGGTGTCCATGCCAAAGTCCATAACACGGGTGATGTTGTACTTTACCGGGTAGTGACTGAACATCATGTTGGGGTTTAGCTTGCCGTGCTGGGTCCGGGTGAGGGACTGGGTGAACATCCAGTTATAGGGGGTGCCGATGCTGTACACCCGCTCCCAGACCTTGTGGGGCTCCGGCATGGAACCGGCGGTAAAGCCCTCGTACTTCACGCAGGAGCAGCCGGCATCCTTCAGGGCCTGCACAGCCTTGGCGGTCTCAGCCTCGGGCATCTCGGGGTCATCCTTGCAGTGGTAGGCCCAGACAGGGGTGTTCTTGATGGCCTCAAATGCGCCGGGGACGTTGTACCACTGGGCAGGCACCATGCCGCACATGGGGATGGCAGCGGCAAAGTAGTAGGGGTAGGCCAGGATCATGTTCCAGACACCGGTACCGCCCATGGACATACCCTCGATGTAGATACGGTCCGGGTCGATGCGGTGGGCAGCCACATAGCTGTCGATAGCAGACTTCAAGGCCGTAACGGTGTCCGGGTCGGTCCAGTTCTTGCCGGGGCACTGGGGTGCAAACAGGTAGGTGGGGTTCTTCTGGATCATTTCGTCAGAAATGTAGAAGGTGGCACCGTCGTTGGCGGTAAGCTGGGTGCCGTTGGGGCCCACACCGTCCTCACCGTGGAGGAAAACGATCAGGGGCAGCTTCCCCTTCAGGGCAGGGGCGTAACGGCGAGGGTTGTAGGCATAGTACTCCACTCCGGCAGCACTGCCGGCCTTGAAACGCTTGGCCAGCGCATTGCGGTCGGGGCTGTCCACCTTGACCAGACAGTTCTGGTCGGCGTCCTGGGCAAAGGCGATGCCACTGGTGCCCAGCACACTGGCAACAGCTGTAAAGGCGGCGGTGCTACGCATAAAGTCACGTCTGCTCAGTTCCATGGTCTTTTCTCCTTTTCTTAGTCGAAAAAATGAATACAGTTTGTGAATGCCGTACGGAAATCCCTCACCATATCAGATGAGAGTTGTCGTTAATATATTAATATATCAGAAAAGTACTGTCAAGAATGCGCCGAAAACTTTGGAGAAGGCTCTAAGCCGGGCTGTCGGGGTTTGTCAAAAATGACGAAGTCCATCCTGCCAAAAAGGGGCCGTTGCAAAATAGCTCTCTGAAAAAATATGCACAAAACCCGGAACCTTTTCAGGGCCAAAATGGCTCAAAAAGGGTTCCGGGTCTCTGTTTTTGCACTATTTCTTTGTGCTAGTTGCTATCGCATTTTTATTTTGCAACAGCCCCAAACATAAGAATATATTTTCCGCTGAAGATTGCCAGAGTGCAACGACAACGACCGCCGCCAGTGGCGGAAACAGGGAGGAGTTGTTGGGGCAGCGGCCAGCAAGACGCAAGTGCCACCCAAGGCACGATGCGGATGCTGGGTGCCGCAACCCGATAGCTGAGGCCATTTCCAATCGTCCCGCGCCAAAGGCGTTCTATTTTACTACCCTTGCAAACTCTGCGGCAAGGGCAGCGTTCACCGAACGGACGGCGTTGGCGTCCGGCTTGATGGCGGTGCGGTCGTAGGTGAACAGGCCGTTCACCTCGTCCTCCACGTCGGTCAGCTGGGTGTACACCAGCGCCGAAAGCCCCTTTTGCAGCTGCGGCAGCACCGTGCCCAGCTGCATTTTTTTGTAGCGGGCGGTCAGCTCCTCCCGGCTTTTGGCTGTGCCGTAGCCGTAGGTCTTGCGGGGCGGCTCGTGCCCCGGCATAGGCCATGCAATACCGCCGTACTCGCTCAGCGCCACGGTGCGGGTCTGCGGGCGCACCCGCAGAGGGTAGAAGTAGTTGTGCAGGGAGTATACATCCCCGCCGCCCTGATCGTACCAGCCGCTGGCCTCGTCCACAAGACGGGTGTCGTCCAGCGCGCGGATGGCTTGCACTGCCCCGGCAGCATCGTACTGTCCCCACCCCTCGTTAAAGGGCACCCAGCAGCCCACGCAGGGGTGGCAGCGCAGCGTCTGTACCGTATCTTCCAGCTCCCGGCGGTATTCTTCCCGGCTGCTTTCGCTGCCCCGGCTCAGCAGTCCCCACAGCGCCGCCTTGTCCGGCAGGCGGCGCATAAGCGGCTGCAAAACATTGGTCAGGTAGGTGACGAACCACAGGTTATACTTACTGCCGCCGTTGACCATATCCTGCCAGACCACAAGCCCCAGCTTGTCGCAGTGGTAGTACCAGCGCTGCGGCTCGATCTTTGCGTGCTTGCGCAGCAGGTTGTAGCCCAGCGCCTTTACCTCGCTCAGCTCCCGCTCCACCGCCGCATCCGAAGGCGGGGTGTACAGCCCCTCCGGCCAATAGCCCTGATCCAGCAGACCGTTGAGCAGGATAGGCTTGTCGTTCAGGCAGAAGCGCAGCACGCCCTTTTCGTCCGGTGCGCAGCTCCACTTGCGCAGGGCAAAGTAGCTGTGCACGGTGTCGAACTGTTCTTCCTCTCCCTGCGTGGTGCCCACGGTCAGGTCGTACAAAAAGGGCGTGTCCGGGCTCCATGGGAAGAAATACTCCTTCGCAATATGCAGCGTCACCTCACCGTCCTGGTCGGCCTCATCGCTGCCCCAGTCCTCGGCAATGGTCACACCCCCGGCGCGCACTACCGCCCACAGGTTCGCCGCACCGCCGGGCGCAGAGGTATGCACTTTCACGGTCACGGTGCGGGCATCATAGTCCGGCGTAACGGTGAGAGACTGGATGTAATTTTCCGGCACGCGCTCCAGCCAGACCGTCTGCCAGATGCCGCTCTGGGCGGGATAGAACATCCCCCCGGGCTGCAAAGTCTGCTTGCCCCGCGCCTGTGTGCCGTGGCCGGTGGGGTCCTGCACCGCCACCCACAGGCTGTTGCGGCCTGTGCCGTTGAGCTGCGCGGTGATATCCAGCGTAAAGGGCCAGTATCCGCCCCGGTGGCCGCCCACCAGATGGCCGTTCACCTGCACAGCGCAGGCATAGTCCACTGCGCCGAAATGCAGCAGCACCCTGCCGCCCGTCCCGGCGGGCGGCGCAAAATATCGGTGGTAGTGCAGCCACTGCCCGGGCTGCAATGTGCGCCCCACCCCGGAGGCGCGGCACTCCGGCGCGTAGGGCACTAAAATCTCGCCGTCCCAGCCCGCCGGGCGCTGCGCCGAGGCGGTGATGGCGTACTGCCACAGGCCGTTCAGGTTCTCGTAGCTGTCCCGGCGCATGGCCGGGCGGGGATATTCCGTCAGAGGGTGCATACACTCACCAGCCTTTTTCTCGTTTGCTCCATTCTAGCACAGCCCGGGGCATTTGTATACCGTGGAGCGGACGATTTTGAATGGCCGCCGCGTGCGCTTTGGCCATCTTCAGCGGAAAATTATTTTTATATTTGCAATTCTGGAAAATCTGCGGATTTTCCAGAATTGCTTCTTCATGGGAGTAAAAAAGAGCCGCCGCACGGCGGCATGGCTGTGCGGCGGCTTTGTGAGAAGGTGGGAAATTGTTTAGTTCTCGGCCAGATTACCGGTATAAAGCTGGTAATACTTGCCCTTTTTGGCGATCAGCTCGTCGTGGCTGCCGCGCTCGATGATGCGGCCCTGCTCCAGCACCACGATGCAGTCTGCATTGCGGACGGTGGACAGGCGGTGGGCGATAACAAAGCTGGTGCGGCCGTACATCAGGCCGTCCATGCCGCGCTGCACCAGCGCCTCGGTGCGGGTATCAATGGAAGAGGTCGCCTCGTCCAGGATCAGCACCGGGGGATCCGCCACGGCTGCGCGGGCAATGGCAAGCAGCTGGCGCTGTCCCTGCGAGAGGTTGGCGCCATCACCGGTCAGCATGGTATTGTAGCCCTCCGGCAGGCGCTTGATAAAGCCATCTGCGTTGGCCAGACGGGCGGCGGCGATGCACTCTTCATCAGTGGCATCCAGCCGTCCGTAGCGGATATTTTCCATCACCGTGCCGGTAAACAGGTGGGTGTCCTGCAGCACGATGCCCAGCGAGCGGCGCAGGTCGGCTTTTTTGATCTTATGGATGTTGATGCCGTCATAGCGGATCTTGCCGTCCTGAATATCGTAGAAGCGGTTGATCAGGTTGGTAATGGTAGTCTTGCCCGCGCCGGTAGAGCCGACAAAGGCGATCTTCTGTCCCGGACGGCCATACAGGTTGATGTCATGCAGCACCGTTTTTTCCGGCACATAGCCAAAGTCCACGTCTGTAAAGGTAATATCGCCCGCCAGCTTGTGGTAGGTGGTAGTGCCGTCGTGGTGGGGGTGCTTCCACGCCCACAGGCCGGTGCGCTCGGCAGTTTCCACCAGCTGGTCGTTGCGGTCGTACTTGGCATTTACCAGCGTCACATAGCCCTCGTCGGTCTCGCTGGGCTCGTCCATCATCTTGAAGATGCGCTCGGCACCAGCCAGTGCCATGATGACGCTGTTGGCCTGCATGGACACCTGACTGATGGGCATATTGAAGCCCTTGTTCAGGCTGAGGAAGGCCACCACGGTGCCAAGGGTCATGCCGCCAACGCCGCCCACAGCCATGGCTGCACCAGTCAGTGCGCAGATGGCGTAGCTGATGTTGCCCAGCTGGGCGTTGACCGGCATCATGATGTTGGAGAAGGCGTTGGCCTGCTTGGCGCTTTCCTTCAGCTGGTCGTTCAGCTCACGGAAGCCGGCAAGGGTCTGCTGCTCGTGGGTGAACACCTTGACCACCTTCTGGCCCTCCATCATCTCCTCGATGTAGCCGTTCACCTTGCCCAGATCCCGCTGCTGCTGGATGAAGTACTTGGCGGAGCTTTTTGCGATCTGCTTGGAGCAGAACAGCATCAGCGCCACCATGAGCATGGTAACGATGGTCAGCTGCCAGCTGAGCATACACATACTGAAGAACACCGATACGATGGTGATGACGCTGGACACCAGCTGCGGGATGCTCTGGCTGAGCATCTGGCGCAGGGTATCCACATCGTTGGTGTACACGGACATGATATCGCCATGGGAATGGGTGTCAAAATACCGGATGGGCAGGCTTTCCATGTGGGTGAACAGCTTGGTGCGCAGATTGCGCAGCGTGCCCTGCGTTACGTTGACCATAATGCGGGCGTTGGCCCATGCAGCCAGAATGCCCACAAGGTAAATGCAGCACATCCGCACCAGTGCACCGGCCAGCGGTGCAAAGCTGGGGTTCTGCTGGCGGGTCATGGGGACGATGTAATCGTCCATCAAGGTCTGCAAGAACAGGCTGGCCTGCACATTGGCCAGCGCGCTGACCACGATGCACACAAGCACAAGGATGCAGTGGGGCAGATAGTTGCGGAACACTTCATCCATAATGCGCTTCAGCAGCTTGCCCGGGTTTTCCACCTTGGGGCGCGGCCCCCGTGCGCCCCGCGGGCCGGGGCCATGTACTTCTTTTACTGCCATTACTGCGCACCTCCCTGCTTGTCAAAATCGCCGCCGCCCTGCGTCTGGCTGTTGTAAACCTCCTGATAGATGGCATTGGTCGCCAGCAGCTCTGCGTGGGTGCCCAGACCGTTGATCTGGCCGTTCTCCAGCACCAGAATGCGGTCTGCATCCTGCACCGAGGAGATACGCTGTGCAATGATGATCTTGGTCGTGCCGGGGATCTCCTCCCGGAAGGCCTTGCGGATCTTGGCATCGGTCGCGGTATCCACGGCGCTGGTGGAGTCGTCCAAAATCAGCACCTTGGGCTTGCGCAGCAGGGCGCGGGCGATGGTCAGGCGCTGCTTCTGGCCGCCGGACACGTTAGAGCCGCCCTGCTCGATCCATGTATTGTACTTATCCGGGAAGCGCTGGATGAACTCATCCGCGCAGGCCAGCTTTGCCATGCGGATGCACTCTTCCTCGGTGGCGTTGGCATCGCCCCAGCGCAGGTTATCCAGAATGGTGCCGCTGAACAGCACGTTCTTCTGCAGCACCATGGAAACCTCACGGCGCAGCACGTCAAGGTTATAATCCCGCACATCCACGCCGCCTACCCGCACGGTGCCGCTCTCGGCATCGTACAGGCGGGGGATCAGCTGTACCAGCGTTGTTTTTGCCGCGCCGGTGCCGCCGATAATGCCCACCGTTGCCCCGGCGGGAATGTGCAGCGTAACGTGGGAAAGGGCATCCCTGACCGCAGCGGCGCTGTATTTGAAGCTGACGTCCGCAAAATCAATGCTGCCGTCGGCAACGGCGGCAACGGGGTCAGCCGGGGGGGCCAGCACGGGCTGCTCCTCCAGCACGGCACGGATGCGCCGGGCGCTGGTCAGGGAGCGGGTAAGCTGCAAAAACACGCCCAGCTCCGCGGCCCACCCCGCCGTGGCAGCATAGGTCACAGGCTTTGCAGCGCGGGGCGGCGCGGCCTGCGCGTAGACCAGCACGGCAAGAACCTCTGCCAGCGCCGTGTACAGCCGCGGGATGTCCGGCAGCGTCATCATGCGCCCTCACCCCCGATGTAGTCCGCCAGCGCGGCCAGAAACGCCTTGCGCTTGGGGCGGCTGATCTGCAGCTCAGGCGGGCCAACCTGCACCGTGTTCTGCTGCACGCCGGACACGTGCGCCAGATTGACCAGATACCCGCTGTTGCAGCGGACGAAGGCGCTGTTTTCCAGCTTTTCCTCCCACG
>ERZ773173.1950-NODE-1950-length-16749-cov-3.150413_pt1 | contig 16749 bp, 16 predicted proteins | sample MGYA00580535_ERZ773173 | MGnify/ENA primary metagenome ERZ773173 (study PRJEB29015, sample SAMEA2737856) | human gut metagenome | biome: human gut; feature: human-associated habitat; material: faeces | place: China | collected 2012 ...
AAGAGATAAAGATAAGCATGATATTTCAATTCTTGAAAGTTTATCAAAATAACATTGCTGTAATTTCTAAGATAAATTTCAGCTTGTCGAACTGAAAAACACTGTAATAACATGTGTAAAACAAAATGTAAAACACCCCACTGAGTAGGTAGGACTAAATACTCCTATGATTTCGATTTTGAAGTCATAGGGGTATTTTTTTGTGCAGAAAAATAAAAAATTTCCTTTTCCACCCTGTATTTTCCCCTCTGAGCCTTTCGTTATATGAGGGCAAAAAAATAAAATTCCTTTTTTATTTGTAAAAAGCCCTCTCTACGTTCTGATATATGAGGAACAAATTACATTTGCTTTAAAAGAATCGGGCCTGATTCAAGAACAAAGAAAAAAACGAAAAGAGAAAGGAGAAATTACATGAACAAAACAATCTTAATGGGAAGACTGACAAAAGATCCAGAGGTGAAATATCTCCAGAATGAAAACAGTACTGCAATGGCACGATACACACTGGCAGTAGACAGACGATATCGAAAGGATGGAAAGGCAGAAACAGATTTTATTTCCTGTGTTACCTTTGGGAAGAATGCTGAGTTTGCAGAAAAATATCTGAAAAAAGGTTTGAAGATTTTAGTAAGCGGGCGGATCCAGACAGGAAGCTATGTGAATCAGGAGGGGAATAAAGTTTATGCCACCAACGTGATTGTAGAAGAACATTATTTCGCAGAAGGGAAGAAACTGTCAGGATCAGAAAAGAAAGAAGATACCGATCCAGATGGATTTATGAATCTTCCAGACGGAGAAGAACTTCCGTTTGAGTAAGAATAACTCGGATGCTGAAAGCAGAAGAGCGCACTTATATACCTTAAAAGGTATGTGCGTCCTACGGAAGTAGCATCTTTCTGAAGGGGAATTCCGAAAGTATTTGCGGATGATCCATCCGAAGAAGGGTTCCCCTTCCGGCAGAAATGCCTATCCCGTAACAGAGAAAATTGAAGAGTTTAAAAAGGAGAAAAAGAACGATATGGCGAAGAAGAAAACATTTCAGGAATATACGCAGGAAGCACTTCTTGAGATTGAAAAAACAGAAGCTGCATTGAAACAGGCAAAGCTTGAGAAGGAACAGGCAGAGCATAGGATCCAGAGATCCTTGAATTATCTGGATACACAGAAAAAGAAAAAACGAAAGGCACGAACCCATCTGTTGATTCAGAAAGGAGCAGCCATAGAAGCAATCTGTAAAGATACCAAATATCTGACCGAGGCGGAATTTTATCAGCTGATGGATGAACTTCTTCATGATCCCGCTTGTAAGTTTTGTGATGTCGTTCATGAAATGGTTCGTGGACGGGCGGAAACTGCAGAAGCGAAGGAACGAGAATTCGCAGAAGAGGAAGCACTATTAAAGGCAATGCAACGAGGTGAACTGCCACAGGGAGATGAGTAAGATGGGATGTTATCACTTTCATCTGAATCAATTATCCAGAGGAAAAGGACAGTCTGCCATTGCCAGTGCTGCCTATCGGGCCGGTACAAAACTGGAATGTACGTATTATGGAGAAGTAAGTGATTATACGAGAAAAGGCGGTGTGGTATTAGCGGAGATTCATCTTCCCAAACAGGCTCCGGAGAGATTCAAAGACAGGGAGACCCTTTGGAATGAGGTGGAATGGATCGAAGGGAATAAGAAAGCACAGCTGGCACACAGCTTTGATATTGCCTTGATGAATGAGTTTTCCATGGAAGAAAATATTGAGCTTGCAAGAAGATTCGTAGAAGAACAGTTAGTCGCAAGAGGGATGATCGCAGATCTGGCAATCCATGATCCGAAGAAGGCAAAGGATAAAATCCCCAATCCTCATATGCACATCATGGTGCCCATTCGTCCTTTACAGGAAGATGGTACCTGGGGACAAAAGCAAAAAAAGGTTCCAGTACTGACACCGGATGGACAGCCGGTTTTGAATCAGAAAGGACAACCGGTATTTCGGGCGGTACATACAACGGATTGGAGCAGGAAAGAAACCTTGGAAGAATTGAGAAGTGCCTGGGCGAAGATGTGTAACGAACTGTATGAAGAAAAAGGACTTACAGAAAGAGTCGATGCCAGGTCTTATGAGGAACGGGGGATTGATAAGATCCCGATGGTGCATGAAGGACCGAATGTACAGGCAATGGAAGCAAGAGGGATTTCAACCGCACTGGGAAGTTTAAACCGACTCATCCGAGCCTTAAATGATATGAAAGAACGGGCAAAGAATCTTCTTCAATGGTCCTTGTTTCGAGAAAGCCAACTGATGGAACGGATGGTGTTCTTACATCAGCCAACCTTAGCGGATTATCTGAGAAACTATTGTGATAAGAGAAATGCAGTTGCAGAATCCTACGCTTATGGAACACAAAAGGCGAAGAATACAAATCCGAAACAATTTGCAGAGACGATCCGCTTTCTGGAAGAGCAGGATGTGAGAACCCCAGAACAGCTGACGGAGAAAATCCAGGAATTAGATATACAGCTGAATGAGGTGAGTCAGCGGTTGAATCAACAACTGTCTGCTCTGAGAAGTGTCAACAGCAATCTTTATGCAATGAAAGAGTATTTTGAAACAAGACCTGTTTATCTGGAATTAAAGAAGAAATATTTTGGCAGGGAAAAATTCAAAGAGGAACATAAGAAGGAACTTAGCGGATATTATCGTTCGGAAAGAATCTTAAAAGAAAATCTAGACCCAAGTGGGAAGATCCCGGAAGGACAATGGAAACGAGAAGCCGCTCGTTTATCAGAAGAGATAGCTGCTTTACGAAAAGAAGATAAACGGATCCATGCGATGTTACGAAAGTATGAGGGAATCAAAAATCATGTGGAGGCTTTGATGGCAGAGGAAGGAGAAGGTGTCTCTCTTCCGGAAACAAACAAGCGGGAGCAATCCACAGAAACAAAAGAAGCAGTGAGAACCATGAAACGAAAGAAGAAACATCATGGAATGGAATTATAGGAGGGATTTTAGAAGATGGAAGAATATACAAGAGAACAGATCCAAAGAGCAGATGATACCGATTTATATGTTTTTCTTTCTGGGAGAGGAGAACAGTTCAAACGATGTGGAAAGGAATACCGGTGGTTACGACATGACAGTGTGATGATCAACAAGAGCGAATGGTATCGTTTTAGTCAGAATAAAGGCGGTCATGCCATTGATTTTATGAAAGAATTCTATGGCCTTTCTTTTGCAGAGGCAGTCAAAGAATTATTAGGAGAAGAGGGAGTTGGAGAAACCAACAGAAGAACGGCGAAGGAAGATGCAGGCAGACAGAAGGTCTGCCCCATCCCCTTGCCTGGATTGGAATTGCCAGAAAGAAATGAAAGCTGTGAGATTGCAAGGAAGTATCTCATTGAGCAGAGGAAACTATCGGAATGGCTGATAGATCAGATGATTGCAAAGGGGGATATTTATGAAAGTAAAAACTATCACAATGTGGTATTCGTTGGAAGAGACAAAGAACAGAATCCCAGATATGCAGCTATGCGGGGAACTGATGAGAAACGATATCGTGGGGAAGCAAAAGGTTCAGAAAAAATCTATGGATTTGGCCATATAGGAACGAATGAAAAGCTGTTCGTGTTTGAATCTCCCATTGATCTTCTGTCTTATATTACTGCAGTTCCGGAAGAATGGGAAAAGCATAGTTATATTTCCCTGGGAGGATTGAGTGAAAAAGCAATGAAACAGGTCTATATGGAGCATAAAAACATTAGGTCTATCTATTTATGCCTGGATAATGATGAGCCTGGAAATGAGAGATGCAGGCAATTTGTTTCTATGATTCCAGAGGAACTTTGTGTATTTCGTTTAGAGCCAGCCAAAAAAGATTGGAATGAATGTCTAGTTGCAGGACTGCCTGTAAAAGAAATGGCAAAACAGATCTGTTTGCGAGACAACAGAGAAAAACCAGTGCCGGTCATGAAGATGTCAGAGGTTGAGGAAACGGTGGTTCAGTGGTTATGGTATCCATTTATTCCCTTTGGAAAGGTTACTTTGATTCAGGGGAATCCGGGAAAAGGAAAAACATGGATTGCAATGGCAATCGCCGCATACTGTACGAATGGAAAAGAACTTCCCAATGCACTTCCCATAGAACCCTTTAATGTGTTGTATCAAACAGCAGAGGATGGGATAGCAGATACCATTAAGCCTAGATTAGCAAAATGTGGTGCAGATATGACAAGGGTGCGATTCATCAATGAAGATGAAAAACAGCTTTCTATGACGGATGATCGGATTGAAAAAGCTATCCGCCAGAACAATGTACGCCTCATGATCATGGATCCCATACAGGCTTATCTGGGAGCCAATGTGGATATGAACCGGGCAAATGAGATCCGTCCCTTATTCCGGCATCTCAGTACGATTGCAGAGAGAACTGGATGTGCCATTGTTCTCATTGGACATTTGAATAAGTCATCGGGAAGTCAGAGCGATTACCGTTCCCTGGGATCCATTGATATCGCAGCGGCAGTACGAAGCATCTTATTTGTAGAAAAAGTGGAAAAAGAGAAGGAACAGGATATTCGAGTGGTATATCAGCAAAAGGATTCTCTTGCTAAGAAGGAAAATCCGGTAGCATTTTCTTTAGGAGAAGAAGGCTTAAAATGGTTAGGAGAATACGATATATCCATTGAAGATCTGCTAATGGGGAAAGCAGGAACGAAAAAGGAAACGAAACTGAAAAAGGCACAGAAGTTGATCCTAGAATTATTGAGCAAACGGAAAATGATGTGTTTAGAAGAATTAGAGGCAGAACTGCTAGCCTATGGGATTTCTTCCAGAACAGGAAGAGATGCAAGAAAGCAATTGGAAAGTAGATTAAGCTATGACTGGTGTCAGGGAAGAAAAACAGTTGCGTTAATCACAGAATAAAAGATGACATTGGCAAAAAAATACTTTGGCATTGGCAGTCTTTATAGATACCTTTGCCAGCCGCCAATGTCAAAAACAAAGATAATAGAAGGAGGCATACAAATGACAAGTTATGATATACCTTATTGGAAGAAGTATACATTATCTATTGAAGAGGCAGCATCCTATTTTCGTATTGGAGAAGGAAAGCTTCGTAAGTTAGTCAGTGACAATCCAAATGCAGAGTATTTGCTTTGGAATGGGAATCGTGTACAGATAAAACGAACAAGATTTGAAAAATTTATTGATACACTCAGTGCGATATAAAATGAAATTTAAAATAAGGAGGTGTTCGAATTAGGGGTTACATGATATACTAACAATATCATGTTGCGTCCCCTTGGAGGTAGGATATGATTTCAAAGAGACGTGATGATAAAGGCAGAGTTCTCCAGCAAGGAGAATGGCAGGAACCAAGTGGACGTTATCGCTATAAATATACAGATTCACTTGGCAAGCGTAAAATATTATATAGTTGGAGATTGACAGAAGCAGATAAGATGCCGGAAGGTAAACGGGCAGATCTTTCTCTCAGGGAAAAAGAAAGAAAAGTTCAGTCCTTACAGATGCAAGGGATTACAGGAAGTAACATTACAGTGCTTGAACTTGTGGAACGATATCTTTCCCTGAAAACAGGAGTAAAGCATAATACTTTAGCGAATTACAAATTTGTGGTGAATGTATTGAAAAAGGAAGAATTCGCTTATAAGAAAGTGGATGATGTGAAACTTTCTGACGCAAAGATTTTTCTGATAAAACTACAAAGAGATGGTAGAGGATATAGTTCCATTCATTCCATCAGAGGTGTTTTAAGACCTGCTTTTCAAATGGCTGTGGATGATGACTTGATTCTAAAAAATCCATTTGGATTTGAATTAGGTACAGTACTTGTTAATGACAGTCAGAAAAGACAAGCTGTTTCTCCGGAAGATGAAACTAAATTTCTTGATTTTGTAAAGAATGATCCACATTATAATCAGTATTATGATGCATTTTATATCTTATTCAAGACAGGTCTTAGAATATCTGAATTTTGTGGACTTACTGTAAAAGACTTGGACTTTAAAGAAGATATTATCAATGTGAATCATCAGTTGCAAAGAACTCGAGAAATGAAGTATATCATCGTATCTACAAAGACAACAAGTGGTACGCGGTTACTTCCGATGGAAGCGGATGTAAAAGAAGCATTTCTTCGAATCTTGAAGAATAGAAGGAAACCAAAACGTGAGCCGATGGTGGATGGATATGGAGGATTTCTGTTTCTGGACAAGAATGGAAGGCCAATGGTTGCACTTCATTGGGAAAAGTACATGCAGCATGCAAGAGAAAAATATAATCGTGAGAATTTGTTGCAATTGCCGCCAGTTACTCCACATATATGCAGGCATACTTATTGTACAAATATGGCCAATTCAGGGATGAACCCAAAGACACTGCAATATCTGATGGGACATTCAGATATATCTGTAACACTCAATATTTATACGCACACCGGCTATGATGATGCAAAGAAAGAACTTGCCAGATTAAAAGAAGCAAGGGATGAACTGGAAAAGAAAAAGTTTATAACCCAAAAACATGCACAAACAACTCATGTAAGCCTTATCTCATAAGGGATTTGGGACTTTAAAAATAACCCATTTGTACCACAAATGCCCGAAAAAACATGAGAAAATACAAGAATTTATAAGAAAAAGAACCTTTCAAGAAAAAATGCACAAAAGGCTGAAAAGCCAGTATTTATAAGGCTTTGAGAGGATATGAGGAGATAAAATGGAGAAAATAAAGGTACTATTCATTTGCCACGGCAATATTTGTAGATCAACTATGGCCCAGTATGTCCTTCAGGACATGGTTAACAACCAGGGCATTGCTGATCGTTTTTACATTGATTCGGCAGCCACAAGTTATGAAGAGATTGGCAACGGAGTTCATCCGGGAACAAGAAATAAATTAAAAAGTGAAGGCATTCCATGTGGTAATCACAGAGCAAGACATATGGAGAAGAGTGATTATAACGAATTTGACTATATTATTGGAATGGATAGTGCTAATATTAGAAACATAGGAAGAATTGTAGGAAATGACCGGGACGGAAAGGTTTACAAGTTACTACATTTTGCAGGAGAAGAAAGGGACATAGCAGATCCTTGGTACACGGGAAATTTTGATGCAACTTATGATGATGTGTTAAAGGGATGCACAGCTCTTTTAAATGAAATATTGGACACAGAGAAATTCACAAAGGAGAATTGATATGAAGGAGATTACTTTAGGAAAAACAGGTATTAAAACTCCACAGAACGCTTTTGGAGCATTGCCAATTCAGAGAGTTACAATGGATGAAGCTGTAAAGATTTTGCAGAGAGCATATGAGGGTGGAATGACTTTTTTTGATACTGCAAGAGCTTACAGTGACAGCGAGGAGAAGCTGGGACAGGCGTTTGAGGGAATGAGAGATAAGATTTTTATTGCCTCAAAGACAATGGCGAAAACTCCTGATGAGTTTTGGAAGCAACTTGATATATCTCTGACTAATTTAAAGACTGATTATCTTGATATTTATCAGCTTCACTGCGTGCCACAGTGCTACAAGCCGGATGATGGAACAGGTATGTATGAGTGCATGCTTAAGGCTAAGGAGCAGGGGATTATTAAGCATATTGGAATTACTGCCCACAATATTGAAACGGCTTTTCAGTGTGTTCAGTCAGGACTTTATGAAACTATGCAGTTTCCTTTCAGTTATCTTTGCTCTGAAAGAGAGATTGAACTTGTTAATTTGTGTAAGGAAAAGAATGTTGGTTTTATAGCCATGAAAGGCTTGGCAGGAGGTCTTATTCACAATTCTAAAGCTGCTATGGCTTACATTTCAAAATATGACAATGTTCTTCCAATTTGGGGCATTCAGAAGATGAGTGAGTTGGAAGAGTGGCTTAAGTTTATGGATGAAGAGCCGGTTTTGAATGATGAAATAAGTGAATATATTGAAAAAGAGAGAAAAGAGTTAGTCGGGGATTTCTGCAGAGGATGCGGTTATTGTATGCCTTGCCCTAAGGGAATAAAGATTAACAACTGTGCAAGAATGTCTCTTATGCTTCGTCGGGCTCCTTCAAAAGCATGGTTAACAGAAGATATGCAGAAGGAAATGATGAAGATTGAGGATTGCATTAATTGCGGACAGTGCAAGAGCAAGTGTCCTTACAAACTTGATACACCTGCTTTACTTAGAAAAAATCTGGAAGATTACAAAAAAGTTCTGGCAGGCGAAGTTAAGGTGCAATAAAAAATTGACAGACAAAGTTAAAGGTCAGTAAAAAGTTTAAATAAAAATTTTTAATCAATGTTTTTTATTTTATTTATATGTTATACTATTGAAAAGACAAACAAAAGTAATTGCAGAATGTTTCAAGTTGTTCTGCAATTATTTTTTAGTAATAAATTGATTGGAGAGTGGATATGAGTTACGCAGATAAAATATTTGTTGATATGTGTAGGAATATTTTGGATAATGGTACAGATACAAAAGGCGAAAAGGTTAGACCTAAGTGGGACGACGGATCTTTTGCATACACTATTAAGAAGTTTGGTGTAGTTAACAGATATGATTTAAAGAAGGAATTTCCGGCTATTACACTTAGAAAGACAGGCTTTAAGAATTGTCTTGATGAACTTCTTTGGATTTGGCAGAAGAAGTCTAATAATGTACATGATTTAAACAGCCATATTTGGGATGCATGGGCTGACGAAACAGGTTCTATTGGAAAGGCGTACGGTTATCAGTTGGGAATTAAGCATCATTATAAAGAAGGTGATATGGATCAGGTTGACCGTGTTTTATATGATTTGAAACACAATCCATATAGCAGAAGAATTATGACTAATATTTATAATCATGAGGATTTGCACGAAATGAATTTATATCCATGTGCATATAGTATGACTTTTAATGTTACAAAGAATGAAGAAACAGGCAATCTTGTGCTTAATGGTATTTTAAACCAGCGTTCACAGGATGTTTTGACTGCTAACAACTGGAATGTTTGTCAGTATGCAGCGTTAATTCATATGTTTGCTCAGGTTAATGATATGGAAGTCGGCGAATTTATTCACGTTATTGCTGATGCACATATTTATGACAAGCACGTTCCTTTAATTGAAGAGTTGATTACAAGAGAGCAGCATCCGGCACCTAAGCTTTGGATTAATCCGGAAATTAAGAATTTCTACGATTTTACAGTAGATGATTTAAAACTTGAAGATTACGTTACAGGTCCACAGATTAAGAATATTCCTGTAGCTGTTTAACAAGAGCTTGATATTTTGACAATATAATCACACAAAGTTTTAGCATAAATATTATGCTTGTTAGTGAATTTATGAAGGAGAAAACATAATGAATTTAATTGTAGCAGTTGATGAGAATTGGGCTATTGGTTATAACAATGAGTTACTTGTAAGCATTCCTGATGATATGAAGTTTTTTAGAGAAACAACAACAGGCAAGGTTGTTATTATGGGAAGAAAGACTTTGGAAAGTTTTCCGGGAGGTCGTCCATTAAAGAACAGAGTGAATATTGTTATTACTAAGAAAGAAGATTATGAAGTTGACGGAGCAGTTGTTGTTCACAGCGTTGAAGAAGCAGTGAAGGAAGCTTCAAAATACGACGAAAATGACGTTTTTGTAATTGGTGGTGGAAGTATTTACAAAGCTATGCTTCCATACTGCAATACAGCTTATGTAACATATATTAATCAGGCATATTCAGCAGATACTTTCATACCTAATTTGGATAAAGAGGTTGACTGGGTTTTGGCTGATGAAAGTGACGAAAATACTTATTTTGATATTGAATATTTCTTTAGAACATATAAAAGAAAATAATTATTAAAATACATATCCGGGCGTGTCCCAAGGTCGTTTCTCCACCATTGTGCAAACACAGGTGGGAAAACGGCCTTTTGACATTGTAATATAATTTTGTTATTTGCATATAATATAAAGATTAAGTTTGTATGGTAATTTTATGTTAATAAAAATGCAGGTAGGAGAGCAGGACAGAGGTGAGTTGCAGGTTAATGTAACGGATTCTGACAATGCTCCCATTAGGGATGCAAGGGTAACTATCAGTGAGCCTGAAACAGCCATTAATCCCAACAGTCCCATTGAAAGGCTTGAAACAGATGTTTCCGGGCAGACTCAGATTGTGGATTTAAATACTCCACCATTGGAATATAGTCTTAATGAAAATAATGAGAATATGCCTTATGCCAATTATAATATTCAAATTGAGGTACCGGGCTATGAAACGGAAAATATTAGGAATGTGGAGATTTTGCCTGATTCACTATCACTTCAAAATGTGCGTATGAGAAAGCGTGAAGGTGAACAGGTGGAGAATATAGATATTGATCCACATACCCTTTATGCTGAGTATCCGGAAAAGATTCCTGAGGACGAAATTAAAGATGTAAATGAACCGGGGGAAATTGTTTTAAGCAGAGTTGTTATACCTGAATATGTTGTGGTTCACGATGGCACACCTTCAAGTAATGCCAGGGATTACTATGTAACATATAAGGATTATATAAAGAATGTTGCTTCCTCAGAAATATATGCGACCTGGCCAAGAGCAACAATAGAGGCTAATGTACTTGCAATAATGTCATTTACTCTAAATCGTGTATATACTGAATGGTACAGAAATAAAGGCTATGATTTTACCATTACATCCTCAACGGCATATGATCAAAAATGGATTTATGGAAGAAATATTTTCCAGTCTATTGATGAGGTTGTTGATGAGATTTTCGACCAATATCTTTCAAGACCTGATGTAAGGCAGCCAATTCTTACTCAGTATTGCGATGGAAAAAGAGTTACCTGTCCTAATTGGCTTAGCCAGTGGGGGTCCTGCAATTTAGGTGAGCAGGGCTTTGGAACGTTAGAAATCATACGAAACTATTATGGCGATGATATGTATATTAACACTGCTGAACAGATTTCAGGCATTCCTGCATCATGGCCCGGCTACGACCTGACTATAGGTGCAAGTGGTCAAAAGGTTATGCAGATGCAGGAACAGCTAGATACCATTGCCAGAGTTTACACAGCCATTCCAAGAGTTTCAGCAGATGGAGTTTTCGGTGAAGGTACTCAGGCTTCGGTGAGGGCATTCCAAAAGATTTTTGATTTGCCACAAACAGGTGTGGTAGATTTTAGTACGTGGTACAAAATATCTCAGATTTACGTTGGCATAACAAGAATAGCAGAAGGAATCCCCAGAGGATAAAAATAAAGAAGCATATTCATTTGCTATATTTCTCAGAAAAGGTGAAAAATTCAAAGTGGATATGCTCCTTTTTATAATGTTTTATTTTATATTCTTTTTACACACATCATTTAAACAGCAACGGTCGCAATGAGGTGCTGTTCTTGCAGTACAGATTTCCCTTCCGTGATATACAAGTCGGTGGCAGAAGTCACTGCCTTCCTCGGGAGGGATAATTTTCCAGAGAGCCATTTCAACTTTCTTAGGCTCCTTAATGTTGTCTACAAGTCCCATTCGGTTTACAAGTCTTATGCAGTGGGTGTCAGTTACAATGGCAGGCTTGCCAAAAACATCACCCATTATAAGGTTGGCACTTTTTCGTCCAACTCCCGGAAGTTTTAATAATTGGTTAAAGTCGTCAGGAACTTTGCTGTCAAATTCATCTCTAAGCATTTTCATGCAAAGACTAATATCCCTAGCCTTGCTTCTTCCAAGACCGCAAGGTCTTACAATTTCTTCAATTTCGCTAACATCAGCCTTTGCCAAAGCATCAATTGTTGGAAATTTCTCGTACAAATGAGGCACAACAACGTTTACTCTTGCGTCAGTACACTGAGCAGCAAGTCTTACGCTTATTAACAATTTCCAAGCGTCATTGTAGTCCAAAGTGCAGTCTGCGTCAGGGTATTCTTCTTTTAATCTTTCTATAATAATTTTTGCTAATTCTTTTTTTCTCATAAAGTCTCCGTTTCAAATTGATTAATTACAAAAATTATTATAACATAGTAGGTAGAATTGTTAACAGATTTATATGTATGAATTTTAAATTAAATTCAAAATCAGACAGTAATTTACTTTATATTTTTAAGTATTAAAAAAAATCTAAATTGTTTTAGATATTTTGTTGAATTACGTCACTTTTTTTGGTATAATCTTTACAATTTGAGCAAAAATATTGAAAGATACTTTGACTCACTTAATGAAATGAAGAAAGGAAGACACATTTATGAACGCTTTTCTAATCTTAGAAGACGGTACAGTTTTCAAAGGAACATCTATTGGATCAACAAGAGAGATAATTAGTGAAATCGTATTTAATACATCAATGTGGGGTTATTTAGAAGTATTAACTGATCCTTCATATGCAGGTCAGGCAGTATGTATGACTTACCCATTGATTGGTAACTACGGAATTTGCCACGAGGACATGGAATCACTTAGACCATGGCCGGACGGATATATTGTTAACGAACTTAGCAGAATGCCAAGTAACTTTAGAAGTGACGATACTATTCAGAATTTCTTAGAAGAACATGATATTCCCGGTATTGCGGGAATCGACACAAGAGCTTTAACAAAGATTCTTCGTGAAAAAGGAACAATGAATGGAATGATTACAACTAACGAGAATTACAACCTTGACGAAATACTTCCTAAGATTAAGGAATACAGAGTAACAGGAGTTGTTAAGAAAGTTAGTTGCACTGAAAAGAAAGAATTAAAGGGAGATGGATTTAAGGTAGCTTTATTAGATATTGGTGCAAAGAACAATATTGGAAAATCTCTTAACGAAAGAGGTTGTGACGTTACTATTTATCCATGTGACACACCGGCAGAAGAAATTATTGCGTCAAACCCTGACGGAATTATGTTATCTAATGGTCCCGGGGATCCAAAAGAGTGTGAATATCAGATTGAACAGATTAGAAAATTATACAATACAGATATTCCAATTTTTGCAATCTGCCTTGGACATCAGCTTATGGCACTTGCTACAGGAGCAGATACAAAGAAGATGAAATATGGTCATAGAGGTGGTAACCACCCTGTTAAAGACCTTGCATCAGGACATGTATACATATCTTCACAGAACCACGGATATATGGTTGACGGAGAGACAGTAAATCCTGAAGTTGCAGAAGTAGCTTTCATAAATGTAAATGATAAAACCGTAGAAGGTTTAAGATATAAAAACAAGAGTATTTTTACAGTTCAGTTCCATCCGGAAGCATGCCCTGGTCCACAGGATTCGGACAGACTGTTTGACGAATTTATTCAAATGATGGAGGTGAAGAAGAATGCCTAGAGATCCAAGAATTAAGAAAGTTTTAGTAATAGGTTCAGGTCCAATCGTTATTGGACAGGCTGCAGAGTTTGACTACGCAGGAACACAGGCCTGCCGTTCTTTAAAAGAAGAAGGTTTGGAAGTTGTACTTGTAAACTCTAACCCGGCAACAATTATGACAGATAAGGATATTGCAGATAAGGTATATATTGAACCACTTACTGTACCTGTACTTGAAAAGATTATAGAAAAGGAAAAACCTGACAGTATCTTACCGACACTTGGTGGACAGGCAGGACTTAACCTTGCAATGGAAATCGCAGAAACAGATTTCCTTGAAAAACATGAATGTCGTCTTATTGGTACAACATCAGAAACAATTAAGAAGGCAGAAGACCGTCTTGAATTTAAAGAGACTATGGAAAAAATCGGTGAGCCATGTGCTCCATCTTTGGTAGTAGAAAATGTTGAAGATGGTATTGCATTTACTAACAAAATCGGTTACCCGGTAGTTCTTCGTCCGGCTTACACATTAGGTGGTAGCGGTGGTGGTATCGCTCACAACCAGGTTGAATTAGTTGAAATCCTTGAAAACGGATTAAGACTTAGCCGTGTAGGTCAGGTTCTTGTTGAGAGATGTATTGCAGGATGGAAAGAAGTAGAATACGAAGTGGTACGTGATAAATATGATAATTGTATCACGGTCTGTAACATGGAAAACTTCGATCCGCTGGGAATTCATACCGGAGAGAGTATAGTAGTTGCTCCATCACAGACTTTAAGTAATAGCGAATATCACAAATTGAGATCGATAGCTATAAAAATAATCCGGCATATAGGCATCGTGGGTGAATGTAACGTGCAGTATGCCCTTGATCCGAACTCGGAAGATTATCGGGTAATCGAGGTAAACGCTCGTCTTTCACGGTCCAGTGCATTGGCATCCAAGGCAACCGGGTACCCTTTGGCTTTTGTTGCCGCGAAATTGGGTATGGGATACGGGTTACACGAGATCAAAAACTCGATAACCAAAGTCACCACGGCATGTTTCGAGCCGGCATTGGATTACGTGGTTTGTAAAATACCTCGCTGGGACTTGAATAAATTCGAGGGAGTTTCCAAAGTGATCGGTTCTTCCATGAAAAGCGTGGGAGAAATCATGGCTATTGGACGATCTTTCGAAGAGGCAATTCAAAAAGGAATCCGGATGATCGGGCAGGGAATGCATGGTTTTGTCGGTAATGTGTTGAAAACAAAAGATATTGATGAAGAGTTAGTCAATCCGACAGATTCCAGGATATTTGCCATTGCCGGGGCTTTCGACAAGGGATATAGCGTAGATAAAATTCATGAATTGACGAAAATTGATCATTGGTTCTTGCAACGATTGGAAAACATTCACTTGTTAAAAGAAGAATTAAGTAAGTTTGATTAAGAAACGAATGTCAGTGAAAGTTTATTGCGTAAGGCAAAACAATATGGTTTCTCTGATTTCCAAATCGGACGATTAACCGTGAAGAATACCTCGTTATCTCACCATGAGAAAATGTTGAAGGTTCGGGATTACCGGAAGAAATTGGGAGTATTACCCTGTGTGAAACAGATTGACACGCTGGCGGGTGAATATCCGGCAATGACAAATTACTTGTATGTCACCTACAACGGGTCCGAAAATGACGTGAAATACGAACATGACGGGTGTTCCGTGATCGTATTGGGGTCGGGGGCTTATCGCATCGGTAGTAGCGTGGAATTCGATTGGTGTGGTGTGAGTGCTTTGAATACAATACGGAAAGCCGGCTATCGTTCGGTGATGATTAATTATAACCCGGAGACAGTCAGCACGGATTACGATACCTGTGATCGTCTCTATTTCGACGAGTTGTCATTCGAACGGGTGATGGATATTATCGAATTGGAAGAACCGAAAGGCGTGATTGTTTCCACGGGTGGCCAGATTCCGAATAACTTGGCTATGCGATTGCATGGTCAACACGTGAAGATTTTGGGAACTTCTCCCGAATCTATCGACCGGGCAGAAGATCGTCAGAAATTCTCTACCATGTGTGACGAGTTGGGTATTGACCAGCCACGGTGGAGTGAATTAACGAGTATAGAAGACATTTATCATTTCGTGGATACCGTGGGTTTTCCCGTGTTGATTCGTCCTTCTTACGTGCTATCCGGGGCCGCTATGAACGTGGTGTCGAATAAAGATGAGTTGTTACATTTCTTGGAGTTAGCGGCAGAGGTATCGAAAGACCATCCTGTTGTGGTGTCCGAGTTTATCGAACAGGCGAAAGAGGTAGAGATTGATGCCGTGGCACAAGAGGGGGAGGTGAAGGCTTACGCTATCAGTGAACACGTGGAATTTGCCGGAGTACATTCCGGTGATGCGACTATTGTTTTTCCGGCACAGAAACTTTATGTGGAGACAATCCGTCGAATTAAAAAGATTGCCCGTTCCATCGCTAAAGAACTGAACATATCCGGTCCGTTTAATATGCAGTTTTTGGCGAAAGGATAATGATATAAAGGTCATCGAGTGTAATTTGCGGGCATCGAGAAGTTTCCCCTTCGTGTCGAAAGTATTGAAATATAACTTTATCGATATGGCCACTCGAATTATGTTGGGCGAGAAAGTTGAATCCTTGAATAAATCGGTATTTGATCTGGATTACGTGGGAGTGAAAGCCTCACAATTCTCTTTTGCCCGGCTTTTAAAGGCCGATCCCGTGTTGGGAGTGGATATGGCATCCACGGGAGAGGTGGGGTGTATCGGTGAGAATTACTACGAGGCAATATTGAAAAGTATGCTTTCTGTTGGGCATCGTATTCCGAAGAAAAATATACTGATCTCTTCCGGTCCGACTCGTTCCAAGGTGGAGTTACTGAATTCTACCCGGATGTTGATCGAAAAAGGGTATAATATTTACAGTACGGCAGGAACGGCTAAATTCTTTAAGGAGAATGGAATTGATACTCAAATTCTTTATTGGCCGGATGAAGATAAGGAGCCGAATATTATGGAGTACTTGCATGATCGAAGGATAGACTTGGTAATCAATATCCCGAAAAATCACACGAAACGAGAGCTGGATAATGGCTATAAAATCCGACGTGCAGCCGTGGATTACAACATTCCGTTGATCACGAATGCCCGTTTGGCCAGTGCTTTCATCTATGCTATTTGCAAGGTAGACCCTACCGAGATTGCGATTAAGAGTTGGGATGAATACTAGGAAGATGAAAGATAAAAACTAAAAGTTAAAAGCTGATGAAAGCATTCCTCCAACTTTTATCTTTTAGTTTTTTCAGTAGGTTAATCCGAATGCCCAAAGAGGAATAATGTTTTTGTATCCGTATTCGATATCATCTTTTACGACATAAGCATTTTCTATTCCTTCAATTTGCTTTTGTGCTTTATTTTTACCACCAATTTCAAAGGTATATTTAC
>ERZ773173.1957-NODE-1957-length-16703-cov-6.041026_pt1 | contig 16703 bp, 16 predicted proteins | sample MGYA00580535_ERZ773173 | MGnify/ENA primary metagenome ERZ773173 (study PRJEB29015, sample SAMEA2737856) | human gut metagenome | biome: human gut; feature: human-associated habitat; material: faeces | place: China | collected 2012 ...
CTGCCTTGTTTGAGGAGATTTTATGCACTGTTTCTGATTATAATCCAGTGGAATAGCTGTTTTTTGATAAATAGATTTTCACAGCAGGGCGATAACATTTTGTCAATTGAAAAAAGAACGTATCATTTATTTTTATTTTCATTCCAAAGAAAATAGTGTATCTTCGTTGTTATATTAAAGAAAAGTATAAAATACATATAAGATGAAAAGTTTAAATGGTTCAGTCCTGCGTTGCATATTTGCGATCGTATTGGGACTTGTATTGGTTCTTTGGCCGGAAGCGGCTGTTACTTACTTGGTGATAACGATCGGTATCTGTTTTATCATACCCGGCTTATTCTCACTCTTAAATTATTTCACCCGTGAAAAAGTAGAAGGAGAGCCGAGTCCAATGTTTCCGATCGACGGAGCAGGCAGTATTCTGTTCGGAGCATGGTTGGTAATCATGCCGCAATTTTTCGTTAGCATATTAATGTATGTTTTAGGGGCTTTACTGGTTCTTGCAGGTGCGCAGCAACTGATTTCACTGGTTTCTGCCCGCAAATGGAGTACCGTTTCCTATGTTTTTTATATCATACCATCCCTGATTTTAATAACAGGGGTCATGATCCTCGCCTACCCATTCGGAGCAGCCGCCAACACATTTGTGATTTTCGGAGTTGCTTGCTTGATCTATGGTATTTCCGAATTGATCAACTGGTATAAGTTCAGTAAAAGATAAGAGAAAAAATGGAGTACCACCCGCTTCAGGATTTACGGTACTCCATCGGAGAAATTCCCATATGTTTCTTAAAGAATTTTCCAAAAGTCGACTGGTCGGAAAAATGAAGTATATCCGCCACCTGCTGGACAGTCGCCTGAGGCGCTTTCAAAAGAATTTTCGCTTCGACAATCAGGGCATCATCTATCCACTTATTAGCGGATTTACCCGTCAACTCCTTCAGGATCAATGACAGATATTGTGGCGTAATAAATAACTTTTCAGCATAGAATGTAACCACATGCTGCTCCTTACAATGCTCAAACAATAATTGCAGGAATTGTTCGAACAGCTCTTCTTTACGAGAAAGAGTCGGTCGGATCAAACGATCTTTCTTGCTTAACATTATATTCCCTAAGTCCAGCAAGAAGCCAATAAAGGCATTCTGTACTAACTCCTTCTGATAAAAATGAGTACGTTCCCTCATCTTCTCCCGTATAACCTGCATGCTACCGGCCAGTTTCGCTGTTTCTTCCGGTTCCAGTTCCGTACAAGGATTCTTACGGATCTCCATATAGTTCGCTATAGCCTGAGTCCGGTTACCTCCACCAGGATTACAATCGTCCAAAAACTCCTTAGACGCAATCAGCAAGCGACCTTTAAAATCTTTACCGATCCTATCAAGTTGGAGTGCATGCGTAGGCATGATCGTTATGAAACTGTTCGGTTTGACAATGTAAGAAACATAATCCAGATGGATTTCAAGTGTCCCTTCAAAAGTCAACACCATCAAAAGCGCATTTAACCGCATCGGAGCAAAACGCTCAGGCGAGTCGGGATCTCCGATATCCATACCTCCGTCCAGATCCGCAATCGAAAAAATATCCTGAAAACTATCACGGAAAATAATACTCTTATTCAGTTCCGCCAATTCTATTAAAGGAAGTTTTTCCATCTTTACATATTTACTAATCGTGTACTTGCAAAGGTAAACATTTTTTCAACAAACAGAAAAATGTTTCATTTTTTACCAATGAATAACGGTTTTTCAGGAATAAGAAAGGTTCCTTTTATTCGTTTTCGACTAATTCCGTAACAGAATAAACCTTTTTAGTTTTCCAAATTAGACAGACCTTTGCAATATCTGATCGTATAAAAAGTAATCATTAAAATCGATGGTCATAAAAGAACAAATAATGTTAACGGCATTCGACTTATTTTCGGAACACGGGATCAAGAATGTCAGTATGGATGATATCGCTCATAACGCGAGTATATCCAAACGGACTCTTTATGAGCTCTTCGAAGATAAGGAGACTCTGCTAACAGAATGTATAAACCTGAGTTATACTAAAATGAGGCTATCCATGAAGCGACTTGAATCCGAGCCGATAACAGCCTTAGAAGTCGCTTTGCTTTTTTATGAAGAACTTATGAGACGGCCTCGCTGGTTTAACCGGAAGTTCTATGATGATCTGAAACGTTATCCGAAAGCATTACAAAAAACGGAAGAAGAAAAGTCCCGCTTTTTGAAAAAATGTATAAAACTACTGTCACGAGGGGCTAAAGAAGGTGTTTTTCAACCGAATATTAACTTTGAGATTGTAGCTTTACTGGCGAAAGAGCAGGCAAAAATGATCCGTCCGTCCAAAGCCCTTTCCAACCATTCCGTGTCCGAAGTGTTCAATACGATTCTTTATACCTTCCTTCGGGGAATCTCTACAGAAAAAGGCATTGCCATTTTAGATCGTTACTTGTTGAAATATAAACAGAAGCAATTAGATTGAACAAACGATTTTATTAAAAATCAAATTTACTTATTTTAAATGAGACAAATCATAATTACCAAAAAGATGATGTGGGTAGTGATAATGTTACTCCCCTCTCTGGCCTTCACCACCGTAAAAGCTCAAGACACGCTCGTTCTCGATATAAAGAAAGCTCTTGAGATCGCGCTGAGCGAAAATCCCACCGTAAAAGTGGCTAACAAGGAAATCCAGAAAAAAAAATATGCACAGAAAGGTTCATATGCCGCCCTATTTCCCCAAGTAAGTTTTGCTGCCGACTATAATCGAACTTTGAAAAAACAGGTGATGTATATGGACGGCTTCGACATGGGAAGTACCGAAATACCAGGCATGGAAGACATGCCGAATATGGATGAAGGGATCGAAGTAGGACGTGATAATAACTGGAATCTCGGTTTCAACGCCTCTATGCCGATTGTCAACGCCGCTCTTTGGAAAAGCCTAAGCATCTCAGCTGTCGATGTGGAATTGGCTATCGAACAGGCACGTTCTTCCAAAATTGCTATGGTCAACCAGGTAAAGAAAGGGTATTACGGCGTGCTTCTTGCCAACGATTCATACCGCGTATTTAAGGAAAGCTATGACAACGCAATGGAAAATTACCTAGATATCAAGCATAAGTTCGAACAGGGAACCGTTGCCGAATATGACCTGATACGCGCCAATGTTACCGTAAAGAACAGCGAACCCAATATGTTGCAGGCAGAAAACGCATTAGTTCTTGCCAAATGGCAATTGAAAGCATTATTAGGCATGGATCTGGACATAAATATCGAATGTGAAGGACAATTGACCGACTTTGAAAAAGATCTATTCGGCGATTTTCTTTCCACAGACACAACTCTGGCTAATAATACAGATTTGAAACAGATGGATTTACAAGCCAAGCAACTGGAAAAGACACTGACCATGCAAAAGTTCGATTATCTGCCGACACTGTCGCTCACTGGACTATATCAGTGGACAGCCATGAACAACGACTTCAAGTTCAAAGACTATATGTGGAACCCCTACTCGATGGTCGGTGTTTCACTCTCCATTCCGATTTTCTCTGGCGGCAGCAAGTTCTATAAGATCAAACAAACAAGAAATTCGATCGAACAGTTGAGCCTGCAAAGAGAGGATACACAGCGAAACCTGCAACTGGCAATCAAGCAGTATATAGATAATATGAATACCTGCGTCAAACGTTTCGACGCTTCACAAAAGGGAGTAGAGCAAGCCGAACGGGGATATCTGATCTCACAGAAACGATACGACACAGGAGCCGGGACTCTGTTAGAAATGAACGATTCGGAATTAGCATTGACACAGGCCAAACTGAATTTCAACCAAGCTATTTACGACTATATGGTAGCAAAAGCTGACTTGGAAAAGGTATTAGGCCAGCAAGAGTTTTAAAAAACAAAAAAATAGACATTGAATAAAAATATCACAAAATGGAAACAAATAAAAGACAACACTTTATATCACTCTTCATTTTATCTTTGCTGCTATCCTGTTCAGGGGAAAAGAAAGATTCGGCACAAACGGAAACCGTCAGCAACAAAGCCATTGTGAGAATAGAAACTGTTTCCGCACAAGATGTGGAGCAGATCAGTGAATTTACAGCAACAGTAGAAGCCAATATTTCGAATAACATCGCCCCACAAAACCCAGTGCGCATAGAGAAACTGTTTGCAGAAGTCGGCGATCATGTAAAAGCAGGTCAACTCTTGGTCAAGATGGATGAGACAAACCTCAAACAGACAAAAATACAATTGGATAACCAGGAACTGGAATTCAAACGTATTGATGAACTGTACAAAGTAGGCGGTGCTTCCAAATCAGCCTGGGATGCACAGAAAACACAATTAGACGTAAGCCGTGCGACCTACAAGAATTTGCAGGAAAACACACAGTTATTGAGTCCGATCACCGGTATCGTCACTGCCCGCAACTATGATAGCGGCGATATGTATAGCGGAGGTTCGCCGATCTTCACCGTAGAACAGATTCGTCCGGTCAAACTGTTGATCAACGTATCCGAAAGTCTTTTCACGAAAGTAAAAAAGGGAAAAGATGTCGACATCCGGTTAGATGTATACGGAGACGAAGTTTTCAAAGGAAAAGTCAGCCTGGTTTACCCGACTATCGATCCGAATACACGCACATTCCCTGTCGAAATCAAAATCGACAACAATGACGAACGTGTCCGTCCGGGGATGTTCGCCCGCGTGACGATCGGTTTCGGGACACAAAACCATGTGGTCGCTCCGGATCTCGCCATCGTAAAACAGTCCGGTGCAGGAGACCGCTATATATATGTATACAAAGACGGTAAAGTTTACTACGAGAAAGTAGAGTTAGGACGCCGTATGGGAAACAAATATGAAGTCATTTCAGGGGTAAACAGTGGCGACCAGGTTGTAATATCCGGTCAAAGCCGCCTAAACAACGGAATGGAAGTAGAAATCGAAAAGTAAGAGACAAACACTATGAGCTTATATGCAACAGCGGTAAAAAAGCCGGTTACGACTGCCCTTGTCTTTGTGGCAATCGTGATCTTCGGTCTTTTTTCATTAACCAGATTATCAGTGGACCTGCTGCCAGAGATCGAGACAAACACGATCATGGTCATGACCTCCTATGCCGGCGCCAGCGCTGCGGATATCGAAATGAACGTCTCCAAACCGTTGGAGAACGTGCTGAACAGTGTCAGCGACCTGAAACACATCACGTCACAGTCACGTGAAAACATCTCGATCATCACACTAGAATTCGACTATGGTACGGATATCGATGTGGCGACAAACGACGTGCGCGACAAACTGGACGTTGCCGAGCCAATGCTGCCGGATGATGTGGACAATCCCATTATCTTCAAATTCGGGACGAACGATATACCGATTATCATCCTTTCGGTTACGGCGGAAGAGAGCACGAACGCCCTATACAAGATTCTGGACGATAAGGTATCGAACCCGCTTGCACGTATCAGCGGTGTAGGAGCGGTTTCCATTTCCGGTACGCCGGCACGTGAAATACAAGTCTATTGTGATCCGTACAAACTGGAAGCATACGGAGTTTCAATCGAAGGAATATCCGCTATCATCGCACAGGAAAACAGGAACACTCCAGGCGGCAGCGTGGATATCGGTTCCAACGCCTATGCGCTCCGTGTACAAGGTGAATTTACGGATGCGCATCAGATGGACGATCTTGTGATCGGTCATAAAAATAACAAGACTATCTATCTGCGTGATGTTGCCCGCATTGAAGACAGCATCGAAGAGCGTGCCCAAGAGACTTACAATAACGGTAAAAAAGGCGGCATGATCGTTATCCAAAAACAATCGGGAGCCAACTCGGTGAACATAGCCAAGAAGGTTCACCAGAAGTTGCCGGAAATTCAAAAAAGCCTTCCTTCAGATGTCAAGTTAGGGGTAATCATGGATACCTCCACTAACATTTTGAATACAATCGACAGTCTGAAAGAAACCATTTTCATCACCTTCATTATCGTTATGTTAGTGGTGTTCGTATTCCTCGGACGATGGAGAGCGACATTTATCATTATTCTGACCATTCCGATCTCGTTGATAGCCTCGTTCGCTTACTTGCTTGCATCCGGCAATACACTGAATATTATCTCGCTGAGTTCACTCTCTATTGCTATCGGTATGGTTGTGGATGACGCGATTGTGGTGCTGGAAAACATTACTACCCATATCGAAAGAGGTAGTGCCCCGAAACAAGCGGCCGTACATGCTACAAACGAAGTGGCCATCTCTGTAATCGCCTCAACCCTGACCATGTTGGCCGTGTTCCTGCCCCTGACAATGGTGACAGGTATGGCGGGTATTCTGTTCAAACAGTTGGGGTGGATCGTCAGTATCATCATGATCGTTTCGACAGTCGGCGCTTTGACCCTGACTCCGATGTTGAGTTCTCTACTACTCAGGCAGAATCCTAAAAAAGGCCGCTTGTACACCTTGTTCTTCACACCGATCGAAAAGGCATTGGATGCGCTGGACCGTGGCTATTCCAGTTTTCTTTATTGGGCAGTACGCCACCGGAAAACGGTCATATTCGGTGCGACTTTGATCTTTGCGGGAAGTATGCTATTGGTTCCAACTATCAAGACGGAATTCTTCCCGACTCAGGATAACGCACAGATCAGTGTTCACATCGAGTTACCGGTCGGAACCCGCCAAGATATCACCCGTAAGCTGGCGCTTGAAATCGACGAACTGTTCCGACAGAAATATCCGGAAATAAAAACCAGTAACTTCACCGAGGGACAAGCCGATTCCGATAATACCTGGGCTCAATTGAGTAATAACGGAACACATATTATCGACTATTACATCAATATGCTGAGTGTCGGCGATCGTGAACGCGGTATGGTTGAAATCTGTGAAGAGATGCGTAAGGACCTGGCAAAATATCCGGAGATCAAGACCTTCAAGGTGATCGAAGGCGGACAGGAAGAAGGTATGGGCGGACAGAACGCTGTCGACATCGAGATTTATGGTTTCGATTTCGGCCGGACCGATGCCGTAGCCGCCGAACTGGCCGAAAGGATGCGTAAGGTAAAAGGTTGTTCACAAGTCAACATCAGCCGTGAGGACTACATACCCGAATATCAAGTTGATTTCGACCGGGAAAAGCTGGCGATCAACGGATTGAATATCACAACGGCTGCTATGGCTTTGCGTAACCGTATCAACGGCTCTACCGCTTCCAAATATCGCGAAGACGGTGACGAGTATGATATAAAAGTACGCTACGCACCAGAATTCCGTCAGTCGGTTGAAGACATCGAGAATATCCTGGTTTATAACAATGCCGGTCAGGGAATCCGTATCCGCGACCTGGGTAAAGTAGTAGAACGAATGACGCCTCCGACCATTGAACGCAAAGACCGTGAACGTGTCATCACCGTATCGGCAGTAGTCGGAAAAGGTGCAGCCATGAGCGATATCGTAACAGCTGCCCGGAATCAACTGAAGGAAATGGATATACCTTCGGATGTCAGCTGGCAGTTAGGAGGAACATACGAAGACCAGATGGACACCTTCTTCGACCTGACAATCCTGATGGTCCTGATCATCATTTTGGTATTTATCGTAATGGCCGCACAGTTTGAATCGCTGACAGACCCGTTCGTAATCATGTTCTCCATTCCTTTCGCCTTCACCGGTATAATTTTGGGACTGGCAATCACACAGACCCCATTGGGCGTTATGGCATTGATCGGCCTGATTATGCTGATGGGGATCGTTGTCAAGAACGGTATCGTGCTGATCGACTACACGATCCTCTGCCGGGAAAGAGGAATGGGAATCCTGACCGCAGTAGTGACTGCCGGAAAATCCCGCCTCCGCCCTGTATTGATGACCACTTTGACTACCGTATTGGGTATGATCCCGATGGCTGTCGGAACAGGCGAAGGCTCGGAAATGTGGCGTTCGATGGGTATGACAGTAGCATGGGGACTTTCGGTATCAACGTTGATCACCCTGGTAATCGTACCGGTCGTATACAGTGTATTTGCCGGAAACGGAGTCCGGCGCAGACGCCGCAAGATGGCAAAAAATGGAATATCTTCTAAAAAAGAATAAATAATAATTAGGAATAAGTTAATATGAAAGCTATATTTGTATCATTTAATCAAGCATATTACGAAATGATCCTGAATGTGATGGACCGAAACAATATCCGGGGCTTCACATACTGGAACGAAGTACAGGGACGTGGAAGTAAGACCGGCGAGCCCCATTATGGAAGTCACGCCTGGCCGACACTGAACTCGGCAATCCTGGCAATGGTCGATGACGAAAAAGTCGACCATTTCCTGGAGATACTTCATCAGATGGATCAGAAGACGGAAGCGCAAGGATTACGTGCTTTTGTCTGGAACATCGAAAAAACAATTTAATAACATAATGAACGATCTTTTTAACATTCTCATTTTCAGCAAAGACTATAATCAGGGAGTTATCATCCAGGACTATATAAAAGCTATTGGATACAACTCACAAGTATTCGATCAGGAAGAAGCGGCATATGAGGGATTCCTTTCCAGAAATTTCACACTCTGTATTATCAACCACGATATAGACACGAAAGAAACACGGACATTGGCAGCCATGATCAAAAGTTCGGAAAATATCATCCCTGTCGTTTTCTTGTGTGAACATCCGACGAGAGAAGAAATAGCATTGCTGTTTTCGTTCCATGCAGACGATGTGATACGCAAACCTCTTGACACAGATATCTTACAAGCCCGGATTAAAGCAGTACAAAGCCGTTACCAGCCCCAACGCAAGAAAGAGGTCAGGACTTATATTTTCGGAAAATTCAAATTCGACTTGCAAAAACAGATCTTGTCCATAGAAGGCAAAACAACCAAGCTGACAACCAAAGAGGCCGATTTGCTTACGTTGCTGTGCCAACACGCAAACAATATGGTAGACAGGATGCACGCCCTGCAGATCATATGGAGAAGCGATAACTATTTCAGCGCCCGCAGCATGGATGTTTATATCACCAAATTACGCAAACTATTGCAAGATGATCCTACCATCAAAATAATAAACGTTCACGGAAAAGGTTATAAATTATCAACACGCGAAAATGACAACTGAACATTTCACCTTATTTCTAATTGTTATGGCAGCTATCGCCGCCATAGTCTTCATAGCCCTTTATTTCGTCGAAGCCGGTTATGGAATGTTGTTCGATAAAAAATGGGGACTTCCGATACCGAACAAGATTGCTTGGATTTGCATGGAAGCGCCGGTTTTTATCGTCATGTTTTTGTTATGGAACGGATCGGAACGACAGTTCGAGACAGTACCGTTCCTGATATTCTTATTCTTCGAACTGCATTATTTCCAACGATCTTTTATTTTTCCTCTGTTGATAAAAGGCAAAAGTAAAATGCCGGCAGGCATCATGCTTATGGGAATCACCTTTAACCTCCTGAACGGTTATATGCAGGGAGAATGGATTTTCTACTTAGCACCGCAGGATATGTATACGAAAAGCTGGCTGCACAGCCCTCAATTTATAGTCGGGACAATCTTGTTCTTCACCGGCATGGCAATCAATATCCAGTCAGACCATATTGTCCGCCACCTCAGAAAGCCTGGCGACACGAACCATTATCTGCCTAAAAAAGGCCTGTTCAAATATGTGACATCAGCCAACTACTTTGGCGAAATCGTGGAATGGTGCGGATTTGCAATCCTGACCTGGAGTGCAAGCGGAGCTGTTTTCGCTTGGTGGACATTTGCAAACCTTGTACCTCGCGCAAACACCATCTATCATAAATACAAAGCGATGTTTGGTAACGAACTGGAAAACCGTAAACGGGTTATTCCTTTTATATATTGAATGATTAACTCATAATAGATATGGAAAAAGAATCTATACTGTTCACTCCCGGTAAAATCGGGCCGTTGACCCTGAGAAACCGGACGATACGGGCGGCTGCATTTGAAAGCATGTGCCCAGGAAACGCGCCTTCCGACATGTTGTATGACTACCATAAATCGGTTGCCTCCGGCGGGATCGGTATGACGACTTTGGCCTATGCGGCTGTTACGCAAAGCGGACTTTCTTTCGAACGTCAGCTCTGGATGCGCCCAGATATCATCCCCGGATTAAAACGCATCACCGATGCCATCCACAAAGAAGGAGCGGCCGCCTCCGTACAACTCGGACATTGCGGAAACATGTCTCACAAAAACATCTGCGGGTGCAGGCCTATCTCCGCATCCAGCGGTTTCAATATCTATTCCCCTACCCTTGTCCGTGGAATGAAACCTTCCGAAATCACAGCTATGGCAAAAGCGTTCGGACAAGCAGTTCATCTGGCGCGCGAAGCCGGAATGGATGCAGTGGAAATACATGCCGGTCACGGCTATCTGATCAGCCAGTTTCTTTCTCCCTATACCAATCATCGGAAAGACGAATATGGCGGTAGCTTGCAAAACCGGATGCGCTTTATGAAAATGTGCATGGACGAAGTGATGAAAGCTGCCGGTCAGGATATGGCAGTGTTGGTAAAAATGAATATGCGCGACGGCTTCAAAGGAGGAATGGAGCTTGATGAGACACTTGAAGTGGCTCGTACCCTGCAGAACGAATGCGGAGCACACGCTTTGATCCTTAGCGGTGGCTTCGTCAGCCGTGCCCCGATGTATGTGATGCGGGGTTCCATGCCGATTCATACGATGACGCATTATATGCCTTTCGGCTGGCTACCGCTCGGAGTCAAAATGGCAGGACGGTTCATGATCCCGTCTGAGCCGTTCAAAGAGGCTTACTTCCTGGAAGATGCCCTAAAATTCAGGGCGGCATTGAAAATGCCACTTGTCTATGTAGGCGGTCTGATCTCACGCGAGAAGATAGACGAGGTCTTGAACGACGGTTTCGAATTCGTGAGTATGGCACGTGCCTTGCTGAACGATCCGTCATTCGTAAACAAAATGAAGGAAGACGAACATGCCCGTTGTGACTGCGGACATAGCAACTATTGCATCGCCCGCATGTATTCCATCGAAATGGCATGCCACAAACATATTCAGAACTTGCCCAAAAGCATTGTCAAAGAAATAGAGAAATTAGAATATAAGTAATGGAAAAAGGATTAGCCATCATAACCGGTGCCGACGGAGGCATGGGACAAGTAATCACGGCAGCCCTCGCAAAAGAAGGCTATCCGGTGATTATGGCTTGCCTCGATCCGGAAAAAGCAGCCTCCCTATGTAACCGGATCCAGCAAGAAACCGGTAACACCCAGATAGAAGTGCGAAGAATCGATCTCGCATCCCTTTCATCCGTAAACAATTTCACCGGTCAGTTATTAAAAGAAGGACGTCCCGTCAGCCGCCTGATGAACAATGCCGGCATCCTGACAACTCCGGTACGCAAAACCGAAGACGGGTTGGAGACAATCGTAAGCGTCAATTATGTGGCTCCCTACATGCTCACCCGCCAGTTATTACCATTAATGCAACCAGAATGCCGTATTGTAAATACAGTGTCCTGCACGTATGCCATCGGCCGGATCGAACCGGACTTCTTTGAAAAAGGAAGGAACGGACGCTTTTTCCGCATTCCGGTCTATAGCAATACCAAACTGGCGCTGTTATTGTTCACCCAAGAGTTTGCCGAACGGCTGCAAGACAAAGACATCACCATAAATGCCTCGGACCCGGGAATCGTCAGTACGAACATGATCACGATGCAAGCTTGGTTCGACCCGCTTACCGATATCTTGTTCCGCCCCTTTATCAAAACACCGGCCCAAGGCGCGGCGACCGCCATCCATCTGGCTCTTTCGGATGAGGCGAAAGATAAAAACGGTTGTTGCTATGCCAATTGCAAAAAGAGGAATGTGTCAGAACGCATCCGGCATCATGCACAGCAAAAACAACTTTGGGACGATACGGAAATCTTGCTCCGACAAAAAGGAATCCGGTTCTGAACCGGCATGCACTTTTAGTTTCATACCGATGAAACTCCTATTCCATGCCTATGAAACTTCCGTTCCATGCCGAGGGAATTTCAGTTTCATACCTATGGAACTAAAAATTCATACAGACAAGATTTTGCAGATATAAATATAAATCGTACCTTTGCACCGCTTTTAACCCCCGTACGTGTGATGGGAAATTAGAAAGCATAAACATCTAATTTTGAGTAACACAAAAATTAAAACAAAATGAAGACATTTCAATTAGAAGGAAAGTCAAGAGAAGTAGCCGCTACTTCTGCAGACCAGAAGAGAGCTTTGAAAGCTATGCGTAAAAACAACGAAATTCCTGCTGTACTGTACGGCGGCGAAAAAGTATCTCATTTCACCATCACAAAAGACAGTGTTCGTAACTTGGTTTACAGCCCTGAAATCTTTGTTGTTGAACTGACGATTGATGGCAAGAAGACAATGGCTATCGTTAAAGATATCCAGTTCCAGCCTGTAACCGACGCTATCCTGCACATGGACTTCTTGGAAGTGTCAGAAAACAAACCGGTAGTAATGGAAGTTCCGGTTGTTCTGGAAGGTCACGCCGAAGGTGTTAAAGCCGGTGGTAAACTGAACTTGCAGATGAGAAAGTTGAAAGTAAAAGCCCTTTACACAGCAATTCCTGAGAAATTGTTTATCAATGTCGATCACCTGGGATTAGGCAAGACTATGCAGGTTGGTGCATTACACTTCGAAGGCCTTGAACTGATGAACGCCAAGAACGCTGTTGTTTGCGCCGTTCAGTTGACTCGTGCCGCTCGTGGTGCTCAGGCTAAGGCATAATAAAATTATTATTCCTAAATAATGTAAGGGGAGAATATTCAACAGAGTATTCTTCCCTTTGTTATATACTAAAAAACAACATAACAATGAAATATCTGATAACAGGACTTGGAAATATCGGTTCCGAATATTTAGGAACCCGCCATAACATCGGATTCCGCGTTGTAAATGCATTGGTAGAAGATGCCGGAGTTCCTTTCACGGAAGAACGTTACGGTGCAATCGCACGGATGCGTATCAAGAACTGTGAGTTGATCATACTGAAGCCGAACACATTCATGAACCTGAGCGGCAATGCCGTCCGCTACTGGTTGCAGAAAGAAAACATTCCGGTAGAGAACCTGTTAGTCGTAGTGGACGATTTAGCGCTCCCGTTCGGGACACTCCGCCTGAAACCGAAAGGCAGCGATGCCGGACACAACGGATTGAAAAACATCCAACAGTTGTTAGGCACACAAGAATACAGCCGCCTTCGTTTCGGTATCGGCAGTGATTTTCCTCGTGGAGGACAGATCAACTATGTGCTTGGCAAGTTCCCACCGGAAGAGCTCCAGGAAATGCCGGAAAAAATAAAACGGGCGGTAGAAATCATCAAAAGCTTCTGCCTGGCCGGCGTACAGAATACAATGAACCAATACAATAATAAATAAATAATAGTTCCTTGTCTACAGTTTATGAATGAAGTCCGTATAGACAAATGGATGTGGGCCACCCGCATATTCAAGACACGTACCATAGCAGCCGAGGCTTGCAAGAAAAACAGGGTGATGATAAACGGAGTCAATGTAAAACCTTCCCGTATGATCAAAGTCGGAGAAGTGATTCAGGTACGAAAGCCACCTATCACCTTTTCCTTCAAGGTACTCGATTTAACAGAACGCCGTATGGGAGCCAAACTGGTGCCTGATTATCTGGAAAACGTCACAACTCCCGACCAATACGAAATATTGGAAATGAACCGCATATCCGGATTCGTAGACCGTGCACGCGGCTTAGGCCGTCCGACCAAGAAAGACCGTCGCGAACTGGAGCAGTTTACCGATCTGGGGATGATGAACGACGGATTTGATTTCGAGTTTGACTTCGAGGAGCCGGAAGACGAAGAGTAAACTCGTTTTTTCACAGCAAGGGCCGTAACTCCTTTTCAAATATTTGCCTGCTGATTATACGATAATGCGGCGAATAAGATTCTTCGAAAACCTTGCTGTGATGCCCCACATATTCTCCCCGGTCCAGACGGTCTTCTATTTCTTTGCAATCGGCATCGTAATCCGGCAAGGAAAGTTCCATAGAACGGATAATAGACTCAATCCGCTGCCATTCTTTTTGCCAATCGGCAACTGTAATAGGACGGACACCGTTCACGCTCCGGACAAACGCATCAAAGAATATATTATAAGGGACACGGCCGTTTTTGATAACCGAGAGGTTTACCCGAAGAAAGTTACCTTCCCACCCAGTCGGCTCCGCGATCTCTCCGGTACACTCCGTATAAGAGGCCAGTTCGCGACGCAAATAATTACCGGCAGCCGTCGTATCGCTGATGATATGTCCGGGACCGAATTTATCCTGAAAGAAATTTTTGTATAAGTCTTTCAAGGTTGATTTCGGATAGGTTTGCATCTGCCAGGAAACAGCTTCACGCACCGCTTTTTCGAAATCCTTCTTTTCTGTCGCCGAAAGACAGAGACAGAAAAGAAGGAACAAAGTCAGAAAACCGTACTTCCACATCGTTTATTTGATTACTTCTTTCAGTTTTTTGTGCAAATCCTCGCCAGTTATGTTTTTAGCGACAATCACTCCATCAGGATCCAGCAGGACATTGGCCGGAATACCACGAACCCCGTAAAGAGCCGGAATTTCCGAATCCCAATATTTCAAATCGGAAAGATGTGTCCAAGCCAGATTATCGTCGGCAATCGCTTTCATCCACTTGCTTTTATCCTTATCCAGGGAAATCCCCACAATCGTAAAGTTTTTATCTTTATATTCATTAAACGCCTTTACCACATTCGGATTCTCGCGACGACAAGGAGGACACCAGGATGCCCAGAAATCCAACAGTACATATTTACCTCTGAAATCAGAAAGCGAAACAGATACTCCCGCCGTATCTGGCAACGAAAATTCAGGAGCCACCTTCCCTATCTGCACATTTTCCAACTGCTTGATAATACCATCCAAATCTTTTACATACGGACAACCGGCCAGTTCGGAAGAAATCTTAGCACGAGTCGCTTTCAGTTCATCCAGCGGCAACTGGTAAGTGAAGTAACGATACAGATAAAAAGCGGCGGCAGGCGAAGCCGGATACTTGGTGATCAGACTGTCTATGTCATACCCTTCTTCAAAAACCTTCTCGGCATTCTCCTGAAAGATTGTATTGACAGGAGAATTACGGACCGTAATCGTTTCGCCGTCATTATTTATCCTCACATCCATATTCGTATTTTCGACAAAGAACTGAACCGGATAATTCATATCTTCTGTTGCCAGACCAAACAATAAAGGCTGATCCACTTCTCCCTTAAAAGTAAATTTTCCCTCTTTTAATTCTGCCGTATCGACATCAAAAAACATCTTATTCCGGAAGGACTTAAGATAGACTTTCCCTTCCGTCCTGCCGGTCACTTCTCCATTTATCACATAACCTTTCGGTGCTTCCTGGCAACTCGCCAACATCAAGGCCACCAAGACTGTTACTGCTAATCGTTTCATTTCTATTTGTTTTGTTTATTATTTAATCTCAGGGTGATGATATCGCCCTTTTTTCAGCGTTCCCTTTCCATATTCGATCGCACGAACCGGACAGCGGTGAATACAAGCGACACACTGCACACAAGTATCCGTCCAAACAGGCTTCCCTGCCTGCATGCTGATCGTTCCGGTCGGACAAATCCGTTCACATAACCCACAGGAAATGCAAGCATCCGTCACCCTGAAGGAATTACTTCCGATGGCCAGATGCGCAAAAAGAGGATAAATCCAGTAGCTTTTCAAACCGGGCATGCTTCCTGTATGATACAAAGCGTCCTGCCCATGCTCCCGGATCGCTTCGATAATCTCGGCCACACGTGCCGGGGCATCCTGCAGTTTCCGTTCCTCCACATCTTTGTCGTCTACATCGAAACCAGGCAGCAAGATATAGTTGTTCGGCATAATGACAGAGTATGCAGCCGTAAGTGACACCGTTCTTTTCCCTAACGCTTTCCCGATCAGCCGATCCGTATATCCACATTCATCTCCGCAGGTAGAAACAGAATAGACCGGTTGCCCGGCATATCCGTTCAAAGTCAGACAGGAAATAAAGCGTGTAACAGGCACCGCCGGTCCCCACGAATGCACAGGATAGACGAACAATATCTTTTCGTCCGGACGAACCGGATAAACCAAGCCTACCTCTTTCTTATGCAGTTCATCCGCAATTGAAATCAACGTTTCTCCCAACGCCTCACTCAGAGCCTTTGCCACCCAAAGAGAGTTTCCTGTTCCGGTAAAATAAAATATCATATTCTTAATTTTGTTTCAAACACAAAAGTAAGTATAATTCAAGAATACATCTCACATCAACCTTATTAAGAAACCTAAATGACTACGTTATGAAGATTACAATGGAACCTTACACACGTTATGATTCCTGTCTGAAGCCTACTTTTACTTTTGTGGAGATTTGGAGCGGACATTTTTTATATTTTAATTTGCATTACCATAAACACACACAAGATGAAAAGAGCTTTACTTATTTGGGCTTCGATGGTTTGCATGGCCGTTCATTTGGCTCCGGCACAGGATGCAGCAGTAAACAAAATCATCGAAATCGGTCAAACGGACAACCAGGTGATGGATCATTTAGATGTACTCACCAACCGCATCGGCGGCCGTGTGATCGGCT
>ERZ773173.1960-NODE-1960-length-16671-cov-4.364829_pt1 | contig 16671 bp, 18 predicted proteins | sample MGYA00580535_ERZ773173 | MGnify/ENA primary metagenome ERZ773173 (study PRJEB29015, sample SAMEA2737856) | human gut metagenome | biome: human gut; feature: human-associated habitat; material: faeces | place: China | collected 2012 ...
GTTCTCTCGGTGAACCTCTTTTCCTTGATGTAGTTGCAGCTCTTAAAAACTCAAAGTTCAGTGATGTACCTGTATACGGTGGTCGTTACGGTTTAGGTTCTAAAGATACTCTTCCTGCTCATATAATTTCTGTTTATAATAATATGAATGCACCACAGCCAAAGACTGAATTTACACTTTCAATCAATGATGATGTTACAAATCTTTCACTTGATGTAACAGAAAGCCCGGATACAACCCCAAAGGGTACAACTTCTTGTAAATTCTGGGGCCTTGGTTCAGACGGTACAGTAGGTGCAAACAAAGATTCTATCAAAATCATCGGTGATAATACCGATATGTATGCTCAAGGTTACTTCTTCTATGATTCAAAGAAATCAGGTGGTATCACAGTATCACATCTTCGTTTTGGTTCATCACCTATTACTTCAACATATCTTATCAATAAAGCTAATTTTGTAGCTTGCCATAACCCTTCATATGTAACCAAGTATGATATGGTGCAGGATATTGTACCGGGCGGTACATTCCTTCTTAACTGTATTTGGTCACCTGAAGAGCTTGATAAGCAGCTTCCTGCTAAAATGAAGAAGTATATTGCTGAAAATAATATCAACTTCTACACAATCAACGGTATCAAGATTGCGGAAGAAGTAGGTCTTCCTGGCAGAGCTTCAACAATTCTTCAGTCTGCATTCTTCACAATTGCTAATATTATCCCTGTTGATAAGGCAATTGAACTTATGAAGAAGGCTGTTGTTAAGAAGTTCTCTAAAAAAGGCGAAGCTGTTGTAAACGCTAACTGCAACGGTATTGACAGAGGTTCTAAAGAAGTTGTTAAAATTGATGTTCCTGAAAGCTGGAAAGATGCAGTTGATGAAGAAAAAGAAATTGCTATTCCTACAAATCGCCCTGAAATGAAAGATTTTGTTAAGAATATTCTTCATCCTATCGACCATCTTCACGGTGATGATTTACCTGTTTCAAAGTTTGTTGACAGAGCGGACGGTGTATATCCGCAGGGTTCTGCCGCATTTGAAAAAAGAGGTATTGCAATTACTGTTCCTGAATGGGACGGTACAAAGTGTGCCCAGTGTAACCTTTGTTCAATGGTTTGCCCTCACGCTGTAATTCGCCCTGTTTGCCTTAATGAAGAAGAAGTTAAGAACGCTCCTGAAGGCACACAGCTTGTTAAACATAAAAAGACTGATTATCAGTATGCTATCATTGTTTCTACTCTTGACTGTACAGGTTGCGGCTCATGTGCAAATGTTTGCCCTACCAAGTCACTTACAATGAAGCCTATTGCTTCTCAACTTAAATCACAGCCTGTATATGATGCACTTTCACAGATTGACGCTAAACCGGAAGTTCTTACTAATAATACTATCGGTGTTCAGTACAGAAAGCCATATCTTGAATTCTCAGGTGCTTGTGCCGGTTGCGGTGAAACACCTTATGCAAAGCTTGCGACCCAGCTTTACGGTGACAGAATGTATATTGCAAACGCAACAGGTTGTTCTTCAATCTGGGGTGGTTCTGCTCCTTCAACTCCATATACAGTTGATAAAAAAGGTCACGGCCCTGCTTGGTCAAACTCATTGTTTGAAGATAATGCTGAATTTGGCTATGGTATGATGCTTGCTCAAAAGCAAATTCGTGAAAGACTTGCAAATGATGCACAGGTTCTTCTTGATACTCCTGTTGCAGATAAGGTTCAGGCTTGGCTTGATACTTATGATGATGCCGCTGCTAATACAGAAGCAAGTGATGCTCTTATTGCCGCTCTTGAAAATACAGAGCTTGATGGTGAAGCTAATGATGCTAAAGTAGATTTTCTTAAAGATAAGGATTATGCTGCGAAGAAGTATCAGTTTATCTTCGGCGGTGACGGTTGGGCTTATGATATTGGCTTTGGCGGTCTTGACCATGTAATTGCTCAAAATCAGGATGTCAATATTGTTGTATTTGATACCGAAGTATATTCAAATACAGGTGGTCAAGCATCTAAAGCTACTCCTACCGGCGCTGTTGCTAAATTTGCCGCTTCAGGTAAAGTAGTTAAGAAGAAAGACCTTGCTCAAATTGCTATGAGCTATGGCTATGTTTATGTTGCTCAAGTTGCTATGGGCGCAAATGCCGCACAATGCTTGAAAGCATTCCAGGAAGCAGCAGCATATAACGGCCCTTCACTTATCATCTGCTATGCTCCTTGTATCAATCACGGTATTAAAATGCCGTTTAACCAGGCAGAGCAAAAGAAGGCTGTTATGGCAGGCTATTGGAATTTGTTTAGATTTAATCCTGCTCTTGCTGAAGAAGGTAAAAACCCGTTCTCACTTGACAGCAAAGCTCCTACTGCCGACTATGTTGAATTTATTGAGGGCGAAACAAGATATTCTGCTCTTAAGCGTTCATTCCCTGGTAAAGCAGAAGAACTCTTTGGTATTGCTGCCGAGAATTCAATAGAAAAGTATAATAAGCTTGCAAAGCTTGTTGACTTCTATGCTCCGAGCAAAGACTGATAATAGTTAAAAATATTTAAGGGTAACGGTTAATTTGCCGTTACCCTTATTTTATATTTTAATCGAGCATTATATATGAAAAAACGAGAAAAAGCGAGTAAATGAGAGATTATCACTATATTTATAAAAATGTTGTTGACTAATAATCTCTCTTGTGTTATTATATTCGAGCAAAAGAAAAAAGAACCGTTTAGGTTAATTATTTAGGAGGATTTGATTATGTCAACATTTTTACCAAAAGCTGACGAAATCACTCGTAACTGGTATGTTATTGATGCAGCCGGCAAGCCTCTTGGTCGTGTAGCAAGTGAAGCTGCAGCTCTTCTCAGAGGTAAGCACAAGCCAATCTTCACACCAAATGTAGATTGCGGTGACTTCGTAATTATTATCAACACAGACAAGGCAGTTCTTACAGGCGATAAGCTTAATAAAAAGCTTTATCAGCACCATACAGGTTACATCGGTAACCTTAAGGAAGTTAAGTACGGCACACTTATGGCAGAAAAGAGCGATTTCGCTATGCAACTTGCTGTAAAGGGTATGATTCCTGATACAACACTTGGCAGAAAGCAGCTTACAAGATGCCATATTTATAAGAACGCAGAACATAAGCACGAGGCTCAAAAGCCGGTAGCTTATGAATTATAATAGGAGGTATCTGAGTTATGTATGAAACTAATCCATATTTCTACGGAACAGGTAGAAGAAAAGAATCAGTAGCTCGTGTACGCTTATACGCAGGTACCGGCAAAATCACAATTAACGACAGAGATATTGACGATTACTTTGGTCTTGAAACACTTAAGCTTATCGTTCGTCAGCCACTTGCTCTTACAGAAACAGGCGAAAAGCTTGATGTTGTATGCAGAGTAAACGGCGGTGGCGTAACAGGCCAGGCTGGTGCAATCCGTCACGGTATTGCAAGAGCTCTTCTTCAGTATGACGAATCACTTCGTCCTGCACTTAAGAAGGCTGGATTCCTTACTCGTGATCCAAGAATGAAGGAAAGAAAGAAACCAGGTCTCAAAAAAGCTCGTCGTGCACCACAGTTCTCAAAGAGATAATCTGTTTATCCAAAACGCTCCTGTTATCAGGGGCGTTTTTTTGCAATTATATCTCTATTATGGTATGATTGAGTTATAAAATGTTAAGGATGATTAACTATGATTTATAAAGTTACAAAAAATGAGCAACTGAATACCTGCCTTGATATAATTCATAAAAGTTTTCAAACAGTTGCTGATGATATGAATTTGACTAAAGAAAATTGCCCAAGTCACACTGCATTTATGCCTTTGCGAAAGCTCCAAAATCAATTTAAAAACGGTAATTCTATGTTTTTATATGAGTATGTCAATGCACCTGTGGGCTACTTTTCATTAAGTGTAAATGATGATAGTGCAGAGATAAATAATTTATCTGTTTTGCCTGATTACAGACATCTTGGAATAGGCAAAGAATTAGTAAACTTTGCAGTTGATTATTGCAAAAAAGCACTTGATTTAAATAAAATTAAAATAGGAATTATAGAGGAAAATACGGTTTTAAAAGAATGGTATAAAGCACTTGGCTTTGTTCATACAGGTACAAGGAAATATGAACATTTGCCCTTTACCGTCGGATTTATGGAATTGGAATTATGAAAGAACTAATTGTTTATCATGTGGTAACCGAAAAGCCTATGTATATAGGTCAACATATTAAATTTGATCAAAATCATCATAACGGAGTATGGCAAAGAGTTAATGAAAAAACGGACATTGTGAATGATATTTATAATTGGCCTGATAACTATAAAAATACGGTTTTAGAACACCATACCTCTGTTGCGTTAAGAGAGCTTGCACTTGAAAAAGTAAGAGTGGATAAATATCCGAATTATCCGTCAAGAATGGCTTGCCTTTATGTTTCTAAAACCCTTGAAGAAGCAGAAAAATGGTTTGACTATTTTATCAGCTTATGTAGGCCAACATTCCAAATTGTCAAACTAAAAGTTAATGGCAATGTATTTTACGGTGATGCAGAAAAATGCTTTGACGGTAGATTAAATGAACAAGAGAATCTTATGCTTGCCGAGCAATATTGGAGTAATAAAAGTTTTAATAATAACTCAATTATCGAAATGCTTGTTGATGGCGATATTGAGGTTGTTGAAATTTTAAAGAGTAAGAATTATGTGCAAAAAAGGTGTGACAGTAATGAACAAAACAGCAATTGCAACTTTTGAAAATATAGATGATATTGTTGATTTAAGAGTTGAAATGCAAATTGAGGATTGGAACAAAACATTAGGTAAAGATTTTTCTTGCTATTCGGATGAATTTGCGCAAATAACAAAAAATCATTTAGAAGATAAATTAAACACATCTATCTTTTTTGCAGTTATGTATATTGATGACAAGCCTGTTGCGATGGCGGCACTTGAAGAATTGACTGAATTGCCGCAAATAACCGTTTGCTGTGATAAAAACGGTAGACACTGCTATTTGGTAAGTGTATATACAAAGCCTGCTGCCGTGGTAAAGGTTATCAACAACAGGTTATTAAATGCTTGCTTGAGTTTGCCAAATCAGAAGGCTTTACGGATATTACACTTACAACTAACACACCTGATGCAATTCATATTTATAAAAAAATTGGATTTAGGCAAATTTCAAGTAAATATTTTTTAAACTTACATAATTAAATTTTATGCTTGTAAGAAAGGATATAGTTATGAAATCTAAAAAGGTAGTTATTATTTCATCGCTGATTTTATTTATTTTTGGTTTTTTGCTTATCGTTTTAGGTTATTGTTTTAATAAGATGTGCTTAAACCCGTTGATGGTTGAATTGATTAAAAATTTAGGATTTGGTATTTTTTGCAGTAGCGCTGTTACTTTCGGAATTTCCGGACCCGAATATCATATTGTGAAAAAGAAATCATTGGAAAAATATCTTGTGGAATCAAATAAACTATTACATTCGTTTTTAAAAATAGAATATTTTCAATATGAAACTTATGAGAAAGCTTTGATTGGTTATTTCCATTATAAAGAAATAAATAGAACCTTTCCTGCTGCGAATTTTATAGAAAAAGAAAGCAAAAATTTAAATGAATTAAAAGGTTATTATAAGAAATTCATTAGCATAATTGATAATGAAAGTTTATTTGAAGAAATAATATGCGAAGAATATAAAACAATAACAAAAAAATTGAATAAAGTTATAGAAAGCTATATTGATTTTACTAATAATGTTTCAATTTATGAACTTGATTCTTATTTTTCGGAACTATCTTTTTTAAGCAATAAGGGAAATACAAAGTATAAAAAATGGATATTTTTAAATTTGCACTTGAAAATATATGCGTATTTTGATTCAATTAACTATGTAACAAAACAACTAACGGATTTATCAAAGGATAAAAGTACAAATTATTATTATGAAGCAGCAAGAATAATTGAAAAAACGCAAAACAAATTATGTGAAGTTGATACAGAAAATCAATTAAATATTTCTGCTCGGCTGGATTGTTATACTAATAAAATTATCTTAAGAAAAGATATAAATGAAATAGAAAATAATATTGAAATTTTGCACTCGAAAATACTAAATAAAAAAGTCGAAAAAACACATCCACGATATTATTCAACAACTAGTTTAATAGTTGATGATAAATAACCCGCCAAAACAAAGCAGTATAGCGAAAACTATACTGCTTTATTTAGTCATAGCTTTATCCTTATAGTGAAGATAGGGTAAAATCTTCTTGAATTCCTACTAAAAAGGTAGTATAATGTCTACTGAAATATGTATTTGTTAAAAATCGGGTGGTTATAATGAAAATTAAAGATATAATAAATAATAAAAAGGTTACTGTTTCATTTGAGGTTTTTCCTCCTAAACAGTGGGATAAAATTGCAAATACCAAAAAAGTAGTAGATGAAATGGTAAAGGATAAGCCGGCATTTATGAGCGTTACATACGGTGCTGCCGGAACTACAAGTGGATTTACTACCGAAATCGCAAATGCCATTAAGCAGGGCGGGGTTGAGCCGCTTTCACATTTAACTTGCCTTACTTCAACCAAGGAAAAAATCAATTCTGTTCTTGATGAGCTTGAAGCAAACGGTATTGAAAATGTACTTGCGCTTCGCGGTGATATACCAAAAGATTTTGAAATGGGTAAAAATCAGTATTATCATAACGCATTTGAACTTGTTAGCGAAATCAAGGCGAGGAATAAGTTTTGCATAGGTGCTGCCTGTTATCCTGAAACTCATCCTGAATCTAAAAACAGGGTGGAAGATATTGCACGACTTAAAGAAAAAGTTGATTGCGGTGTTGATTTTATCACAACTCAAATGTTTTTTGATAATGAGAAGTTCTATAACTTCCGTGAGATGTGTGCAATTAAGGAAATAAATATTCCTATAATTGCAGGTATTATGCCGATTACTAATGCAAATCAAATTAAGCGAAGCGTTGAACTTTCAAATGCTTCACTTCCTGTTAAGTTCAGCAAAATTATGGAAAGATTTGGTGAAAATCCGGATGCTATGAAGCAGGCAGGCATTGTATATGCAACAGAGCAAATTATTGATTTAATGGCAAACGGTGTTAATAATATCCATATTTACACTATGAATAAGCCTGATGTTGCACATCAAATTATGGAAGGACTTTCAGCAATAATAAATGAATAGAACAGAGATACTTCATTATTTGCGCACGAATTCAAAAGTTGATGATAAAAGGCTGATTGATTTGATTGACGATTGCTGCAATGAGGTTAATAAAAGTGTCAGGCCTAAAACTATCAGCAGAATTTTTGAGTGTACTGTAAACGAAGATGAAGTTATTATTGAAAATCAAGTGTTTAAAAGCAAGCGTCTTGCCGAAAATATGAAAGGGTGTAAAAAGGTTTGCCTTTTTGGTGCTACTTTGGGAACGGAATGTGACAGATTATTACGCACCTACACTTCAAATGATATTACAAGAACAATGGTGCTTCAAGCGTGCCTTGCTTCTAAAATCGAAGAGGTATGCGATGGTATTGAGGATGAACTTAAAGCACAGGGTATGACTCTTCGTATGAGGTATTCACCCGGTTATTTTGACCTTGATATAAAAGAAAACAAAAAGTTTTTTGAACTTATGGATATAACAAAGCGTATAGGATTAACTCTTACGGATACTTACCAAATGGTTCCGTCTAAATCCGTTACTGCTTTTATAGGTATTGAAAATGATTAAATTTTTCGATGGCGGTATGGGCAGTATGCTCAACCTTGCAGCGGGCGAATTGCCTGAAAAACTTAATATCAGTGATCCCGAAAGGGTTTTTGCGGTGCATGATGCTTATGCAAGAGCAGGTGCGCAGTTTATTACTGCAAACACCTTTGGCGCAAATTCACTTAAATATGATAATGTTGATGAACTTGTAAAAGCCGGTGTTGCACTTGCAAAAAAAGCAGGCAAAAAAGTTGCTCTTGATTTAGGGCCGACGGGTAAACTTTTAAAACCTATGGGCGACCTTGAATTTGAAAAGGCTGTTGAACTTTTCGGTGAAGTTGTAAGAGCAGGTAAAGACGGTTCAGATGTTGCAATTATTGAAACTATGAGTGATATGTATGAACTCAAAGCAGCGGTACTTGCAGTTAAGGAAAATTCTGATTTGCCGATTATTACTTCTATGATTTTTGATGAATCGGGCAGGCTTCTTACAGGCGGCGATGTTAAAAGTGCTGTTGCAATGCTTGAAGGCTTAAGGGTAGACGCAATCGGATTTAACTGCGGTTTAGGCCCTAAGCAGATGATACCGCTTGTTAAAGAGCTTCGTGAGTGTACATCACTTCCTATTATAGTTATGCCGAATGCAGGGCTTCCGGAATCTGTTGACGGAAAGACGGTTTATAATGTATCACCTGATGAATTTGCTAATGATATGAAAGAAATTGCCGAACTCGGTGTTTCTATTTTAGGCGGATGCTGCGGTACTACGCCGGCGCATATTAAAAGAATGATTGAACTTTGCAAGGATATTGACGATAATATTCCCGAAAAGAAAAATGATACGGTTGTTTGCTCATATTCAACTTCAGTTACAATAGGGCAAAAGCCTGTTGTAATAGGTGAAAGAATTAACCCTACCGGCAAAAAACTTTTTAAAGAAGCACTTAGAAATAATAATATTGATTATATAATTAAAGAGGGTATTGCACAGCAGGAAAAGGGTGCGCATATACTTGATGTTAATGTGGGCTTGCCTGAAATTGACGAGGTGCAAATGCTTCAAGACGCTGTGTTTAATCTTCAAAGTGTACTTCCTCTTCCTCTTCAGCTTGATTCGAGTAATACCCAAGCTCTTGAAAAAGCTATGCGTATGTATAACGGCAAGGCTATGATCAACTCCGTTAACGGTAAGCAATCATCTATGAATGAAGTTTTTCCGCTTGTTCAAAAATACGGCGGTGTTGTTGTTTGCCTTTGCCTTGATGAAAACGGTATTCCCGAAACAGCCAAGGGCAGAATTGCTATTGCTGAAAAAATAATTAAAACAGCCGAAAGCTACGGTATTGATAAAAAAGACCTTGTGGTTGACGCCCTTGTTATGACAATATCAACTAATAAGGATAATGCCAAGGAAACACTTAAAGCTGTTGAATATATCAGGCACGAACTTGGTGTTGGTACTGTTTTGGGCGTTTCAAATATCAGCTTCGGTTTGCCTAAGCGTGAAGCTATTAACACAGCTTTCTTTACACTTGCGCTTAAAGCAGGATTATCGGCAGGTATTATCAATCCGCTTAGTGAAAGTATGATGAATGCTTATTATTCATATAATGCACTTGAAGGTTTTGATGATAATTGCACCGAATATATCGAGTCTGTTACTCAATCGGCAAATAATAATGCCTCATCAGGTGTAACAGACCTTAAAACCGCTATTATTAAAGGTATGAAAGAAGACGCAGGTGCCTGCGCTAAAGAACTTTTAAAAGATACCCAGGCACTTGATGTCATAAATAATTATATAATTCCGGCACTTGATGTTGTGGGTGACGGTTTTGAAAAAAACAAAATCTTTTTACCGCAGCTTCTTATGAGCGCTGATTCCGCAAAATCTGCATTTGATGTTATTAAAGAGCATCTCATTCTTTCAGGCCAGGAAAAGAAAAGCGAGCATAAGGTTGTAATCGCCACAGTTGAGGGTGATATTCACGATATTGGTAAGAATATTGTTAAAGTTCTTATGTCAAATTATGGATTTGATATTATAGATTTAGGAAAAGATGTGAAGTGTGAAAGAGTGCTTGAAGAAGTGCAAAAGCAAAATGTTAAGCTTGTAGGCCTTTCAGCACTTATGACTACTACTGTTCCTAATATGGAAAAAACCATTAAACTTATTCACGATAATACCGACGCTAAAGTATTTGTAGGCGGCGCAGTTCTTACTAAATCATATGCCCAAATGATAAATGCCGATTGGTACGCTAAAGACGCTATGGAAAGCGTCAGAATAGCAAAAGAGTTTTTCGGAGGTGAGGCATAATGATGGTTTCAACCAAGGGCAGATATGCCCTTAGAATTATGGTTGACCTTGCCGAAAATCAAGAGGGCGGCCTCGTGTCACTTAAAGATATTGCCGAGCGTGAAAATATCGGAATTAAGTATCTTGAAATTATTGTATCTTCGCTGAATAAAAACGGACTTTTAAAAAGTGTTCGCGGTAAAAACGGCGGATATATGCTTAATCGTGAGCCGGCAGATTACACCATTTCTTCAATCTTGAATGCTGCTGAGGGCAGCCTTGCTCCTGTTGCTTGTGTGAGCGACGGTGATTGCAAAAACGCACCAAGCTGCAAAACTTATGTTTTGTGGAAAGAACTTGATGATGTGATTGAAGATTTTCTTTCATCTAAAACATTGGCTGATATATTGTAATGAATCAAAAGATAAGGACAACGGATGTTTTATCCGTTGTCCTTATCTTTTGTCGGTTCTGCCGAGAATGTAATCTACACTTGTGTTATAAAAATCGGCAAGTGCAATTAAAATTTCCGGCGGGATTGTTCTTTCACCGCTTTCGTAATATGCTCGCTGTGGTATATTCAGCTTTTCGCCGATTTGGGTTTGGGTTAAATCACTGTCTTCTCTCAAATCCCTTATGCGTTGATACTTCATTATTATCACCGTATTTATTATACGGAAGAACAATGTGTTCTATTGACATATAGAACACATTGTTCTATAATAAAACTGAAACAATTATATTTTTAAATACGATACATAGATATGGTGATATAATAGAAAGCTTTACATAAAACAAAAACAACGGAATGTTAAAATTTCCGTTGTCCTTATTTTGTACTGTCTTTTAGCCCTAATAAATAATCAGCCGATACATTAAAAAATTTGCAAAATGAAATTATATCATCAATACTCGGCTCATATGTGCCATTTTCAATATATGAAATTTTGCGTTGAGTCATATTGACTTCTTTGCCGAGCTTGGTTTGATTTAGGTCCATATCTTCCCGTAAATCACGAATTCTATTTCCGAATTCCTGCTTCATATATATCACCGTTGTTATTCTATCATAGATATAAACTGTCTATTGACAAATAGATAGAAAATATCTACAATCAATATGAACAATATATTTATAGGATGTTCTTTATATGAAGTATAATGAGTTTGAAGTTAAAATTGACGGTGTGCAAATAAAAGTAAACGATAAATATATTTTAATAAACAGTACAATAGAGATTATGTTAAACCAAATAAGCGAAGTTATGATAAACGAACCTGACTGGCTCGGTGTGGGAAAGTTTGAACTTAAATTGGCAAATGCAGAGCTTGATTTTAATCATATATTTTATTTTAAAAGTAGTGAAGAATTTGAAGATGTACTAAAACTTAAAAAATATATAGAATATGCACTGAAAAAATAACGGGCAACGGATATATTCCGCTGCCCTTATATCTTTTTTTAGCTTATTATCAATCCGGGTAACCGTTAGGGTTTTGGCTTTGCCATCTCCAGCTGTCCTCACACATTTCTTCAATGCCTCTTTCAGCTTTCCAACCGAGTTCTTTAAGTGCTTTGCTTGGGTCTGAATAGCAAGTTGCAATGTCACCGTCACGGCGTGGACCGATTACATAAGGAATTTCCTTGCCTGATGCTTTCTCAAATGCTTTTACTACATCAAGAACGGAATATCCTACACCTGTGCCGAGATTGTAGATAAAGAGACCGTCTTCACCCTCAACCTTTTCAACAGCTTTGATGTGGCCGAGTGCCAAATCAACTACATGAATATAGTCGCGAACGCCTGTTCCGTCAGGAGTGTCATAATCATCACCGAAAACATTAAGGTGGTCAAGTTTGCCGATTGCCACTTGAGTAATATATGGCATAAGGTTGTTTGGAATACCGTTAGGGTCTTCACCCATTGTGCCGCTTTTATGTGCGCCGATTGGATTGAAGTAACGAAGCAGGCAGATTGACCAGCTGTTATCTGAAACATAAAGGTCTTTAAGTATACATTCAATCATAAACTTAGTTCTGCCGTATGGGTTTGTAACTCCGCCGACTTCCATATCCTCGGTAAGAGGGGATACATTGTTCATTCCATAAACGGTGGCTGATGATGAAAATACAATTTTTTTACAATTGTGCTTTCTCATTACATCAAGCAAAACAAGCGTACCCGTAACATTATTATCAAAATATTCAAGAGGTTTGCGCACGCTTTCACCGACAGCTTTTAAACCTGCAAAATGGATTACAGATGTAATGTTTTCTTTTTCAAAAACTTCGTTTAATCCTTCACTGTTTCTAATGTCACATTCATAAAAGCTGAAATCTTTTCCTGTTAAAGCTTTAATTCTGTCATATGAGCTTTTTTTGCAATTATAAAGATTATCAACAACCACAATTTCTTGACCGGCATTCATAAGTTCAACACAAGTGTGTGAACCGATGTAGCCAAGGCCGCCTGTAACTAATACTGACATAATGCTACCTCCGTAGTTTTAATTATATAATTTCTTTGTTTAATAAGCTTTACCCCAATAAAGCATTTTTTTAGCCGGTTTGCCGCAGCAAACGCAAACATCGGAAATTTCTTCCTGGTCAAAAGGAATACAACGCGAGCCTACGCCGGTGATTTCTTTAACCTTATCTTCGCATTCTTCATTGCCGCACCACATAGCTTTCACAAAACCGTCACCGTTTTCTTCAAGTGCTTTTGTGATTTCGCCCATGGTTTTGCATTTGTATGTTCTGTTTTCTCTGTTATCAAGTGCTTTTTGATAAAGTCCGTCGCGTACTTCATCAAGCTTTTGGGTAATTACTGTTTCAATTTCGTCAAGTGATACTACAGTTTTTTCCCTGTTATGCCTTGTTACAACAACGCATTGGTTGTTTTCAATATCCCTTGGGCCGATTTCAACTCTTACAGGAACACCCTTCATTTCGTATTCAGCGAATTTCCAACCCGGTGAATTTTCACTGTCGTCAATTTTAGCTCTGCATACTTTTTCAAGCTGCTTGCAAAGGGCATTTGCTCTGTCAAGCACACCTTCCTTATGCTGAGCAATAGGTATAACTATTACTTGAATAGGTGCAACAGCAGGCGGCAAAACAAGTCCGTTATCGTCACCGTGTGTCATAATGATAGCACCAATCAATCTTGTTGTTACACCCCAGGAAGTTTGGTGTGGGTAAGCAAGCTTGTTTTCTTTGTTTGAAAACTGAATGTCAAATGCTTTTGCAAATCCGTCACCGAAATAATGGCTTGTACCTGCCTGAAGTGCTTTACCGTCGTGCATAAGTGCTTCAATGCAATATGTACGCTCGGCACCTGCAAATTTGTCGCTATCTGTTTTCATGCCCTGAATTACCGGCATTGCAAGGTCTTCCTGGCAGAATTTTGTATACACATTTAACATTCTTTCAGTTTCATCAATTGCTTCTTCGGCAGTTTCGTGAAGGGTGTGGCCCTCTTGCCACAAAAATTCTCTTGAACGAAGGAAAGGCCTTGTTGTCTTTTCCCATCTTACTACCGATACCCATTGATTATAAAGTTTAGGCAAATCCCTGTAAGAATGTACAATATCTTTAAAATGCTCGCAAAAAAGTGTTTCGGATGTAGGTCTTACGCAAAGTCTTTCTTCAAGCTTTTCATTACCGCCGTAAGTTACCCATGCACATTCAGGTGCAAAACCTTCAACATGGTCAGCTTCCTTTTGAAGTAAGCTTTCAGGGATGAACATTGGCATATTTACATTTTCGTGTCCAAGTTCCTTGAACATACCGTCAAGTATTCTTTGAATATTTTCCCAAATAGCATATCCGTAAGGCCTGATTACCATACAGCCCTTAACGCTGGTATATTCAATAAGCTCCGCTTTCTTTACAATATCCGTATACCACTTAGCAAAGTCTTCGTCCATAGGCGTTATAGCCTCGACCATTTTTCCGTTATTCTTAGCCATTTTTAACATCTCCGTTATTATTTGAATTTAGATTATCAGAATTTTTTTCATTCTTTTCGTCCTTCGGCGGAGCGTCGTATATGCTCCTGACCTTATATATATCATCGTCCACCCTTTCGGGACTCTTTTTAAAGAGCTTGGCTATTACTTTATCGACGAAAGCCGCCATTTTCGGAGTTAAAAGCGATAAAATGAAAATTAAAGCCAGTATCGCAAGAAACATAAACAAAAACTTTATCAGATAACTATATGATTCGTTCATCAGCTCAAACCTCCTTGCTGTAAAATACTTATTATAGTATAACAACTTTTGCTTTATTTTTCAAGATGTTTTTAAAACAAAGGTTATTTCTTGATTGGTTTATAGTTTTTACATATTAATAGTCTGTCAACAAAATCTTCATATGTAGTTCATAAATTATTAAATGTAACAAATTACTATGGATATATTTGGTAAAAATGCTAATGGTATTTTTTTGATTCTTATTATATAATAATAATGGAAGGAATAACTGGACGATTGGTTTAAGAAAGGATGAGATGTTATGAAGTGTAAAAGAATTTTCGCGTCAATATCGGCGGCGTCAATTATGGCGGTATCGTCCATGAATGTATCTGCCGTTGCTCCGGAAGGTTATGACGTGAATAATGACGGACGTGTAAATATCGCTGATGCGGTAGCCATTAGCATGGCTTTATCGGGAAATTCCAAAGCGTCTGATAATACGGCGCTTGATGTAAATAATAACGGGGTAGTAGATCATTTGGATTATATGTCAATTATGGCGTACATAGCAATGGTTGGAGATGTTACAATTACAATGCAGTAAAAGGAGGATAAACAATTATGGTTAAATATAAAAGTAAGCTGTCGGCAGCGGCTGTATTTTTGGTAATGTGTTTTACCTTGGTGATGAGCGGATATGACAGCATGACGGGCGTCGGCGCAACCGGAGGTACGGATTATGTAAAATATACATATGCAACAGGAACACAGGAAACTTATAATCTTCCGGAAATTCCCGTTGATCAGAATATAACCGCTATGACGGCAAGAGCAATGAGCGATTATGTAGATCCAAGACCTAATGCTGATTTGGATACTGCGGTTGTTGCTTTATATTTTGATTTTTATAATGGAAGTTATATTACACGTAAAAAGGGAACAGGTTTTATAATTGGCGATCATGAAATAATGACGGCCGCACATTGTGCATATAGCTTTTCAGATTCTGCTACTGTAACAATACCAAATGCTAATCCATATACAAATGAATCAATAACATATAATATTGTAGAGGCACATGTTCCTCAATCATATATTAATAATTGTTTGTACATTGATGATTATGCAATATTAACGGTTTCAGAAAATTTGAGTGAATATGGTTCATTTCTCTTAGGTATGGGGACAAATGAATTACAAAACAAAAATATTCCTATTCATTGTTTGGGTTATTTTGGAAATGATTTAAAGATTTCAAGCGTTATTAATAATGAAATGACTATTTATGAAGATGGATATAAATTTTATTTATATGCATATAATCAAACTAGCGGGGGTCCAATATATGTAGAAAGTATATTTGGGGTTCAAGATACAGATAATGAGGATTATTCTATTAAAAATTATAGAACAGTAATTTCCTTAGCAAGCGGAATTGATGTTGATTCAGATACGGGTAAAACATATACTTATGGTACTAGAATTGGACCAATAATAATGCAATTTGCATATTCTAATATGTACTTATAAAAATTTGGAGATGATTTTATGAAAAAAGCAAAAAAGCTGTTAGCATTGATATCATCGGCGGTTATGATAGCATCAATCGGAGCAATGTCTGTTTCTGCTGGTACAACAGAAAAAATTATATACAATACTGATTCTAATGGTCATTCATATCCAGTAAAACAAACAGTTAGAACCGAATACAAGGGTATTATTGTAACAATGCCGGACGGAGAAGCACCAACAGCAGAAGAACTTGATATTGAAAATGCAGAAATATCAGCATATACTTCTAGCATTGGATTTGTTGGATTAGGCGGATCGTATATTAACGGGATTTATATGGGAGGTTCGATAACAACTCCTGTAGGCAGCGACTGTACTTATATTATAAATGGTGAAGATTTAACGGAAGAAAAAGCGGTTGAATTGATTAAACTTTGGAAAATAAGAGGAATAGTAGAAACTGCTGAAATCTTTTATGAAACTTATATGCGTAATGGAGATTTATTGAGAGGTTTTAGTGACAGTGGTATGACATTGTGTTTATCTTTTAAATATAATGATTCAGATGGCAGTAATTTATACGAAGATATTATAGCAGAATCGGAATTTTCGATTTATTCATTAGATGATAATAGGTTAGAATTAAGTTATGATAGTGATAAATATGATTTATCAAAAGCATATGATATGGTAATGAAATTATGTGAAGAAATAAAAATTAAGGATAAAAACGTTATTGACATATATCCGCAATGGCTTTATCTTGTTTCCGATACCATGTCAAACGGATTATATAATGTTGAACCAACCTGGGGCGACGCGACAAATGACGATAAGGTAGATTTATATGACGCGATAGAGATTTCAAAATATATAATGGATATATCTGAATTTGACGAGGACACAAAACTTCTTGCGGA
>ERZ773173.1962-NODE-1962-length-16638-cov-6.352530_pt1 | contig 16638 bp, 10 predicted proteins | sample MGYA00580535_ERZ773173 | MGnify/ENA primary metagenome ERZ773173 (study PRJEB29015, sample SAMEA2737856) | human gut metagenome | biome: human gut; feature: human-associated habitat; material: faeces | place: China | collected 2012 ...
TGTGTGCTAGCTTACTGTTCTCTTCAGCTTTCTCAGCTGTAAATGCGGGCAATATTAAAGACTATGCACAAGGAAGTGATGCTGCTGCAATTTTAAAATTGGATAAGGCAGCGCTGAGTGGAGTGTATCAGTTGAGAGTTGGTACAAAGGGACAAGATGGAGTGCTTGCTATTAAAGATGGTAAGTATGTTATTCAAAAAACGACTGCAATTACAGATCTGCAAAGTTCTTTATGGTGTATAACAATAACAGAAGAAGGACAAGGTAAGGAGCCTATTTACGATTTTGTAAATAAAGCAACGGGTGAATTCTTGGCTGTTTCTGAAGCTGATGTTCAAGATCTGGTACTTGGCAAGGAAACAAATATTAGTGGTGGTTTGTCTGTTGGTGAAACTTTTGGTGGTTGGGCCTTTTCCAGTACTTATGCAACAGATTTGGAGCAGGAGCAACCCATGTTTACCTATCAAGAAGCTGATCATGTTTTAGTTTTGACTAATAATAAAGGTCGGTTACAGGTGAAAAAAGTGTTGGCCAAGGAGGTCGATAACGTTTCTAATGCGGTTAAGTTTACTGTCTTTAACGCAGGAACTTATGTGTTAAGTGCAAACGAAATCAACGCTTATTTGAAAGATAATAAGAATGTTCTTACATTTACTCCGGATGCAAAGGCTGATGTAAATCCGTTTACTTCAAATGCATTTGTTGCTAAGCCGTTAAACAAAGGTTTGGCATCCGACCATAATTTTGTTTATGTAACATCAAAAGCAAATGAAGAATTGTATTTGAAAGTCGATACTGCTGCTAATAGTACTGGTATTGGTTTCTTGAAATTTGGTTGGACTGATAACATTAAAAATAAGGTTGAAGGTAGCTTGTTGGACGCTCAGCATCAATTCTTGTTCTCTTATAAGCCGTCTGTTGACTCTTTGTTTATTCAGGTGAAAGAGGCTCGTTATAAAAATGAGAAACAACCTGAAAAATATTGGAAGGATGTTACAGATGTTAGAAAGTATGGCACTTTATATGCAGATATAAATCTGAATGATAGCGAGATGGATGCTGTTAATACAAAGTGTGTTCCTTCTAAATTGTTCGTTAAATTGCAGGACTTTACCACATCTTTGAGTGTTGCAACTATTGGCGAAAGACCTATTAATACAAAGATTGGGTTCGGTCTGAAAGGTTGCTTTGTAACTAGTGATAAGACTTCTGTTGACAACGGTTTGTATATCATCAAGAATGCAAAGGGTCAGGTATTGGCTGCTCCTATTCATAAAAATGCAGAAGGTGGTAATAAACAATATGCAATCGAATGGGTGACATTGGACGAACAGGAGCCGTTACATATGCCTGCATACCAGTGGGTTATTACAAAAACATTGAATGCAGAGGTGTCTCAACCGGTTTCTCCGGTTAAAATTGTAAACCGTGAATTCCCGAATGCGAAAGATTGGGATAACGTTCAGTTCCGTTTGAATGAAGATGGTGAAATCTATACACTTACAACGGGTGCTGATATGTTGAACAACGTAACGTTTGTTCAGATCAAAGACTCTGCAATCATCAAAGATAAGAAGTTAGGTTACAAACATATCGACTCAAAAGATTTGTTGGTCAACAGATATAAATTCAATTATCTGAACCCGTTCTCAATGGAATATTGGATTGCTAACGGTACAGGTAAAGATTCTTTGATCTATGTTAAGCAGGATGCTGGCGATTATGCTTTGGTTGAAGGTTCTACATACGAATATGGTATCGATGTTGATGCCGCTCTTTTGAAAAAGATTCCGGGACTGGCTCAGTTGGAAAGAACGAATTATGTCATTGCTAAAGACGAACAGGATCGTTTGGTTGAGGCTTATGGAAGCAAGTATTCAATGGGTGTAGCAAACTATAATACTAAGATGGTTGTTGATACATTCTTCTTTAAAGAAAACAACCACTATGATGGTAAGGACTTCTATGCTATCGTCGAATCTTATTATAATAGAACTGCTCATGCTACTGAAATTCAAAATACAGGTGTTACGAAGAAAGTCGGTATCGCTGATGACGGTATGAGTGCTGGTCTGAAAGTTCAGTTGCTGAATGAAACAAGAACTTCTGCTTTCACTGTTGAACCTTCTACAACTCCGTTGTATCGTCGTTTCAACAACGTTGCACTGAGTGAAAGCGCAACGGACGGTCGTGACAGCTTGAGATTCTTCGAAACTATCCGTAAGGAATACTTGATGGATGAAAACAATAGCAACTTGACTGATGCTAATGTTGACTATCTGGGTATGTGGACAGCTGACAAAGCAACAGGTTTGTCATTCCAGATCGATACTGCTTGGGTTAATCGTGGTGCTGGTTATATCAAACCGCAATACTTGATTTCGGTTGCACATAACGACTTTGCCGGAACTCCGGGTAAACCTTGTACGGAAGATGGTCCTCACGTAGACAAAGACGGTAATATTACAGACGCAGAACATTGTGTTCACGCTACTCCGGCTATCCCTGGCTTCGAAAGAGCTAAATATTTGGTAAGTTTCCAGGATTCTGTAGATGTTTACGGTCAGGACAAACCTTATGCAGATATCAAGGGTGGTTATACTCGCGTAGGTTTCGTTGAAGGTATCCGTGTTGCCGATACGTTGTGGATCCTGCCGGCAGAATTCGTAGCTTTGGCTAACGATAAGATTAGCTTCGATGCTTTGGAAGCTTATAATGATTCTGTGAAAAATCTTGCTTCTAAATCATATTGGATTAAGAATAGACTTGACGGTGACGACCATAAGAATTACACTTGGTCATTCCGTTATGTACATCCGGAAAATGCAGGTAATGTAACGGAAGAAGGCGTAGAAAATCAGTTCTTGTTCGAATCGAACAACTATGACAATAAGATTATTGCACCTGAAAATGCTGCATGGTTGAAGATTCAGAATGGTTGTGTGGTTTTGACAGACAAATCATCTACATTCTCACATGCTGCAACAGGTGGCGACGGAGCTTTGATCTTCAATGTTGAAAATAAGGTTGACGATCAGCTGGCAACAGACAACGAAGAAATTGCAACATCTGAAGTTACAGTAATCGCTTTGCAAGGTGCTGTACGTGTAGCTAACGCTGAAGGTAAGAAAGTTGTTATCACTAACATCTTGGGTCAGACAGTTGCTAACACAGTTATCACTTCAAGCGATGCAACAATTGCTGCTCCTCAGGGCGTAGTTGTAGTAGCTGTTGAAGGTGAAGAAGCTGTTAAAGCGATCGTTAAGTAATAATGATCTCCCGTAGAGACACTATGAAACAGTGTCTCTACTATATTGAAATAAAGATTTTATAATCAAATAATGACCATGTGTCCGGTCTTTCCGACCAGTCAATTACCCCGCGAGGGCGAACAAGTGGTACATTAATACTAAAGTAAAAAATAACAATGCTGCCTGTACTTCCGTGAGGAAGGAGAGCAGACACAAAAACAAGCCCCGACAGAGTAATTCCGTCGGGGCTTCGTTGTTATTATGATAAAAGGATTCTGCCCAAATGGCTAAAGTGCCGCAAACCGTTCATCTCCTTTGGCTGTCACCGCTGTACATTCCATTTCGACCAGCCAGCCGGTTCGGCAAACCGGAGCACGTACGATGATATAAGGGAGGCTGGGATGATGTTCGTCTATATAACGTTTGACCCGCGCATAATCCGCCGTATCGCGGATATAGATCACAGCTTGCATGATGTCATTCAAAGTGGCGTCCGCTTCTTTCAGCAGGGCTTCGATATTCTCAATCATGCGGGAAGTTTGTTTTATGACATCGCTAGCATGCACGATTTCTCCGTATCGGTCGATGCTTGCCGTGCCGGAGATAAAGACATGGCGGCGGTCGCCGTATGTGACAGCTGTGCCCCGTTCGAACGTAACGCCGTATTCATATGTGCGGTTCAAGTGTTCTGGTGCATATAGATAGCGGATTTGTCCGGGGCAGATACCGGAAACAGCATATGTGTCCATTGTCACGAATACCATCGGGTCGAAATAGCGGCCCTCGATTCCCGTACTGGCGATGAAATGAGTTTCTTCTGTCAGGTTTTGTGTCGCGAACACTTCTTTGCGGGCTTTTACCACACCCGGATAATTCACGTCTACATTCTGTACGAAGATCCACGTGCGCAGGCAGTTGGCCGCCAGTGTACAATTGGCTTCCGTCAGTTGCAGGATATAATCGCGGAAGATCAGGCGGGTCTGGTATTCCGAATTGGCCGCCCTGTTGCACTGGTTGGCACCTAAAAGCTGGCCGTATGCACCGTGACGCGCCTCAAACAACCCATTTGACAACACCTGTGTCTGTACACCAGTCTGCAGCCAAGCCCACAATGCAATCTTCGTGCCGTTCATCGGAGCCTGCTGTACGATTGATAGTGCGCAATAGGGGGAAAGCCGTTCCCGTTCCATCAGTTCATCTGTCTGGTTGGTTACGTCACTCAGAAAATAACGCCGGAAAATAGCGACCGGATTACCCGGCAACTCTTCCACTGAATGGGCGTAAACATCTTGTATGTGCTGTAACTGAGTGTGAAAATCCTCCAGGCAGTTCGTCTGTTGGAAGAAAATATGGTATTCCGTTATGCCTTTGGAGGATTGAAAAGAGGTGATTTGCACTTCCGTCGTGTCGTATGTTTTCCTTATCAGGTTCATATTTATATTGTGTTTTTGTAGTATAGATCGTAAAAATAAGGCTATTTAATTGAAATCAGAAAATTGAGAGTTGAAAATTACTTAATAAAGTAAGGAACGGTACTGTTTGTTAGCCGTTCAAGTCCTTCAACTCTATCAATTTGTTTACGATGGCATAGACAGTCAAGCCGCTGGCACTGTGTACTTGCAATTTTCGGGCGATGTTCCGGCGGTGGGTAATAACGGTGTGGGTGGATAGGTATAACCTGTCTGCAATCTCTCGGTTTGTCATGCCTTTTACCACACAGACGACAATCTCTTTTTCCCTGCTACTCAGTGTCTGCTGGTCCTCGTTTTCCCCTTCTTCGGACGGAACTTCTTCGGTGTTGAGGCGTTCCAATTTATTTTTCAACTCATCGGCATTATCGTATATTGATATCTGATCGTCATAGGAGCGAAGCAGAAACGGGTCGCTTATATTATATTGAAGGGCAAAACATTTCATATCCGGGCAGCCGCATTCGTCTTTCAGATGTTGTAGGTTGAAGTTTCCCGGAATGGAAGGATTTACGATCAGGATGTCCGGCTTATAAATGCGTAAGCCCTCTGTCAGACAGTCTGCTGCTGTTATTTCGGATATCTGGATACGGAATCCAGGTAAGCGTTTCAGCAGTGTTTCCAGTCCGCACCGGATGATGGAGGATGATTCGGCTATCGTTATTTTAATGTTAGTGGACATGGCAAGTGGTTTTATTGTTTTTCTAAAGACAGAATAGCAGGTACGAAGATGTAGTCTTCTACCCGGTTATGAGAGGCAAGATCTTGTTCTGTTGCGAAAATATCGAACAGGACGTTGTTGAGCAAATTACTGTCCGGTCCCGGATAATACTTCAGGATCAGGTTCTTCAGTTCCGTGATTTTCATCTCGATCTGGTCATGCCGTTTGCGGAAGATGGTGATGTTATATTTCGGGTCTTTCTTTCCTTCCAGCAAATTGCGGACATACGGGAAGACGGTTTTCTCTTCGTACGACATATGTTTGTGCACCTCTTCGGCATATTCGTCGAAAAAGCGGCGGATCACGAAGGCCACATCTTTCGGGCAGCTCACGATTGCCTCTGTAAGTTTGTGACGGATATGGGGAAGACGGAAGTTCAGGAAATAGTCGTGTGCATTATGCAGATAAGTGATAAGCGAAGAGATGGAGATATCTTTATGGACCTCCGCTGCCGGGATTGTCTCCGTTTCCGTCAGAAAGTTGACGACAGTCAGGAATGTATATGTGTCGATCTTATTCTGCCGGCATACTTCCCCGATGTTTTTCTCTCCGAACCCCAGGTCGATACCGAAGCGGCTCATCACAAGGACCATCGGATAATTCTCGCATATCAGGTCACTCATCTTGCTTGTTTCCCTGTATTTTCCGTTCTTCATGTTTCCCATATCTTTTATCATTTGTATAGTAGATTATTATAAGCATGCATATTGAGGTGCATCCGCCGGTATGACAGCTATGCATTCCGTTTCGATCAGCCAGCCCGGACGACATACGGGAGCATGTACGATCAGGTGGAGAAACGACGGATACCGGCTTTCGATATATTGCTTGACCACGACATAATCGGCCGGGTCGCGCAAGTAGACGATTGCCTGCATGATGTCTTGCAATCCGCCTCCCGCCTCCTGTAGCAAGGTGTCGATGTTTTCCAGCATGCGTTCCGTCTGCTTCAGGATATCCCCCGGATACATGATCTCGCCTTGATTGTCGATACTCGCGGTTCCGGAAATGAAGATTTGTTTCCGGTCGCCATAGGTTACAGCTGTCCCCCGCTCGAAAGTCACTCCGTATTCGTATGTCGGATTCAGGTGGGTGGGAGCATAGAGGAACTGGATTTGTCCGGACTGCAAGCCTTTTACGGCATAAGTATCCATCTGGACAAAAACGTTCGGATCGGCATGGCGTCCTTCTATTCCCGTACTGGAAATATAATGGGTCTTTTCCGTCAGGTCTTGCGTGATGAAAACCTCTTTGCGGGCCTTGACGACGCCGGCATAGTTGACATCCACGTTTTGAACGAAGAACCAGGTACGGATGCAATCGTTTGCCAACTTGCATCCCTGCTCGGTCAGTTGCAAGACGTAATCGTTCAGCAAAAGCCGTGTCTGGTACTCGGAGTTGGAAGCCCTATTGCAAGAGCCCCCGGTCCAGTATTGTGTATAACGGTTGTGTTTGGCTTTCGACATTCCGTTTTTGGTCGTTTCGACAGTGATACCGGTCTGAAACCAAGTCCACATGGCTATTTTGCTCCCGTTTAGTGGAGCTTGCTCCACGATGGAAAGAGGGCAATAGGAATTTTCGCATTCCCAAACCATCACCAAGTCGGCTTGGTTGGCAGCGTCGCTCAGGAAATAGCGCCGGAAGACGGCAGTCGCATCGTCAGGTAACACCTCTTGGATAACTGCCACATAGGCCCGTTGGATGTTCTGAAGTTGTCCGGAAAACGGCAATGTCCGGTCTGTAATAGTGAGTAGAACGTGATATTCGGTAACCCCACCTTTCCCGGCAAAGGAAGAAATTTGAACTTCGATAGCTTTGTCTGTGTATGTCTTTTTGATATAATCCATGTAATATGTGCTTTCTTATTCTTTAGCTCCGTTATTGATCCAATCGTCGAGCAACGTCAGAGTGCTGGAGGTCGTGATGACGTTGGTATGATCGTACTTGACAATGTTCTCGTGCAAGATGACGTGCAGGAAGCTTTCCTCCGCGCTTCCCGGCTTGACCAGTTTCAGCCCTTCCTCGCTTTTATCAGCTACGACATCGACTAAGGCTTTGTAACTTTTGCCTTCCGTGAGGTACAGTCCGGCAGCAGGTTCCGTACTTCCTCCATGGCAAGCCGTACAGGAACGATTGAAAATTTCGGTTTGGATACTGTTGAACATGCCGGCATCCAACTTTCCGGCATCCAGCCGTATGGTATCCGCCTGTTCCGTGTAGTCGGCGGTATAGAAACTGGCAATCCTTTTGCGTAGTTTGTTGATGACACAAACTTCGATCTGTGTGACTTCACTGGGAATACCGGCCAAGACCATGTTTATCGTCCCGTCGGCTGTCTGGCTAATCCCTTTTGCCGTTTGTGCGAAAGCATTGTCAGGGGTGAATCCGGCCAGTACGACGCTGTAACCGCCTGGCCAGGAATCTATCCCGTTGATTTGGGCGGTTAACTTCACTGTTCCTCCTTCCCTTTCCGTCTGATTGTTTTCATCATATATCTTGCCATCGTCGCAGGAGATGGCAAGACAGGAAAAGAGCAATAGCCCGGAGATGAATGAATAAACTTCTCTTTTCATGACGTTACGATTAGAAAGTGTACTGAAGTAAGACGGTTCCGGAATGCATGGCTAATCCTAAGTCGTCGTTGTCGCGGTCAAGCTGCGTGTCATGTCCGGTACGTCCGATGAACTGATACATGGCTTGCAGTTTCAAGTTGCAGCTGGTGAAGAAATAGTTAAATCCGACGGCCGGCATATTCAGAAAACCGTTTGTGTCCAATCCGTTGCGGTTGAAGAAGTCATAACGGGCTGTCGCTTGTAGTTTGTTGGTAACGAAATAACCGCCTTGCACGTACCCCCCTAAATAGTTATAGCTCTCGTCAATTTTCTGCCGTTTGGTAAACCCTACATTCATATAATAGATTTCAGCGCCGAGATACAGGCGATTCTTCAACATGGCGAATTCTGCTCCTGCCCGGAAATCGTTCGTACTTTCGCTTTCGCTCTCCACATTCAATGAAGTGGAAAGACCGAACAGCATCTTATCTTCCTTCAAACGGTTCGGGCTGCCCTGGTTGGACGGCATAACTCCTTTCGGCATGTACGTGATGCGGCCGGCATACAACAATGACGGGATATGCCAGTCGTCGCTGAACGTTTTGGATGCCACGTTGACGGAGCTTCCCGTTCCGTTGAAAATCCCAACTTCGTAGCCGAACTTCTCCTTTACCAATCCGTGCACTTCCACTCCGAGGTCGAATCCCATGCCGATGTTCGGTGTCACGGCATTAAGAGAATAAGGCAGGATAACGGATGAGGTGAGCGATGTCGGCAGTGTCGGCATTAACGTCTCGCCCAGCGTAGTCAGGTAAGCGTGCGAGAACGGAGTCTTGAACTTGCCGACACGTATGGCAAAACTCTTTTTCATCTCTACGTCGAACCAAGCCTGTTGGAGGATGTTTCCTCCGCTTCCGGCGGCATTGATGGAGAGGTTGAATGTCACCCGGTCGAATGCCTTGCCCGTGAAACCGAGGATGGCGTAGGGGATCGAGAAACCGCTGTTGTGTATATTGTCCTGATTGTAGGCCGGGTCCAGCCCTTCATCGTCGTAGTAGTTGATGTTAGCACTGGTCTGTACCAACATATAAGGTTTGAAAACGAAATCCCCCTTCTTGGTAGCGATTGTAAAACCTTCTTTGCCGTTTAGTGATACGACACCGTTTTCCGTATCTTCCTCATATTGGGCCGTGACGGTCAACGGCAATAGTAATAATGCTGCAATTGTGATTATCAGTTGTTTCATTTTAGTTTGTCTTATGGATAAATTATAAGGAGTTGAGGAATGCGATCACTGCCTCACGCTCTTCCTTGCTCATTTGTTTGAATAAATTTTTGGAGGCTTCCCCTTCGCCTCCATGCCACATGATGGCTTCGGTCAGGTTGCGGGCGCGTCCGTCATGAAGGAAATAGGTATGACCGTTGACTTTCTCCTGCAGCCCGATACCCCAAAGCGGCGTAGTACGCCATTCGTTTCCTCGTGCCAGACCACTGACATAATTGTCGTTCAACCCGACCCCCATGATCTCCGACCCCATGTCATGCAGTAGGAAATCAGAATAAGGATGTATGGTCTGTCCGCCGAGCCATGGCAAACGTGTGCCGTTGAGCAGTGTGGAACCGCCCGCTTGCGTGTGCAGCGTAGTGACGTGGCAGAGATGGCATTTCGCTTCGTAAAACTTTTGTTCTCCTAAGATGACCTGAGGGTCGTTTATGTTGCGCCTTGCCGGTACACCGAGGCTTTGCATATAAAGGTCCACATCTTCCATATCGGCGGTCGATATGTCGAGCTGGTCGTACGAGAGTCCCATCATGCTGCCTTGGTTGATCTGAGCCTGCCCTTCGCAAATCTCTTCCGGATAGCGGCTGTTTGTCACGCCCATATCGCTTGAAAAGCCCAGTTCGACGGTCAGGTCAAGATGCTGTGCCTTGTTCCCTGAAAGGCCGACACCGGTGACACCCTTCTCGGTGATATAGTTGCAACGTCCGCTGATGCCATATTCCGGATAATTGCTTTTGGCAGCGAGCGCTTCGATTTCCCTGCGGTCGATCGCCATCATCTGTCCCATACCGACGTGGCGTAACGGGATGCGTACGGTGCAGAACAAATCTTCCGGGGCGATACTGTCTTTATACCATTCGGTTATCGTGTAATTGGGTTTGCATAGTTCGTAAGTCTCTCCGTCGGGGAAGGAAAAAGTCTGCTTGTCGTATGTGACGGACAACTTACCTTCCGGTTTGACGCCGTAGATGGCTTGGTCGTGCAATACACGTCCGTAGTCGCGGAAGAAAGCACCGTTGCGGCGGGAGATATAGACCAGCATGGAAGAGAAACCGTAGTTGCCCGATCCGCCATTTTCCCACAATGTCGGTTTGGTCCTTCCTGCGTTGCGATGGCAACTGCCGCAGGAATAGCCGGCATAAACAGGTCCGAGACCGCCTCCGTCGCCATTGTTGCTGGTGCGTACATCGTCGTAGAGACCGTCGCCGTTGTTGAAACGGATCGAGTTGGCTCCTGTTATCCAGTCGGCGTTCGTATCATAGGCGACCGATGAGTTTAGGAAAATCGTTGAAGTCCCTGCTGACAGCGCATATCCGTTCGGGACATCTATTTTATCCATATCCATTTTATCGTCCTCTTCACAAGCTGCGCATGCAAAGAGCAGGAGTAGCGAGGATGTTAACAGGTAAGATTGCTTCATATCATTTTATTGGTTTTCTGAATTTATTTCCGAATAACGCGAGTCGCATTGTGTAATAACTCTGAAACCCTGAAACAGCGGGCATTTGTCTGCTGTTTCAAGGTTTGTCATGATCTATTATCAAGTTTTATGTCTCAGAGGCATGTTTATTTTGCTCCATCGACAGTGCGGGGCTGCCCGTCTTTGAACAGGAGATATTCCAATGTATGGTAACCACGTACGCTCTGTGCGGCTCCGATGGCTTCATCTTCTTCGTCAAAGTTTCCGCTCCATTCCAGGTCATCCCAGTTTTGTGAATTCAATACCTGTACGATACCGTTCTGGTCCAAAGGCCAGCTGTCCATGTTGGGGTCCAGACCTAGGTTGGCAACCGGGCCGATAAGGAAAGCTTCGCTCTTTTCCCACGGTTCGCGTGCCGTGATCCATAAATTGCAGGCCTTTTCGAAGTTGTCGTTGCTTGGGTTTTGTCTGAACTGGTTTACCGCATCCAGCAAAAGCTTGTTCTTTTCCTGCAAGTCTTTATACGTAGGAAGAACGACCGCATCGACAAACTGTTCGGCTATTGCATCAAGGTCATCGTCGTATTCAGGATCGCCGAATGTTTGGTTTACATACGGTTTTACTTCATTTAACAACAGGTTGGCCAGTTCCATGCAAGTGTTCATTGCGGCAACGGACTCTTCGCTGTCGATGTTGTTGCGGAACGGTTGCGGAATAGCCTGAATCGCCTTTGCAGAAGCGAAAATCAGCGTTTTGATTTCTTCGTCGAGAGCCGGGTTGGTTGAAGCGATCAGTTTTGAAAGCGAGTGTTCTGCGATGTCTCCTTCATCGTCGAAATCCTTGTAAGAGTTGAATGCACTCAGGTTTCCGTCCACTTTAGACACGTCGTTGTCGTCGATGCGGCCGTAGTATGTGTTACGGATGGAAAAGATATTGTTCGTATAGTCGTCGCGCGAATGCCAGCTATACCATGATTCGACGGCATAGAGACCGCCTTCCTTGTCACCGCTGGTATATTTGGTATACGGGTCCTTGATCTTGGCGTCACCTACTTCGTTGGCGATGTTCCACATACCGCTTTCGATCATTTCCTCGATACACGAGAGCGGGCTTTGGTAAGCTCCGGCAGTCTGGTCTTTGAAGATCGTGGCATATGGGCCGTGTGAACCCTGCTCATCGACGTAGTCGGTTACCCAAGAATTGTAGAGCATGGTTGCATCGTCGTTCAGCAACATTGCAACGTTATACATATAGTTACCCCATGCACTGGCGTTTTCAGAACTGTAATCCAGGTTGACCGGATCTTTTCCGCCACCATCCGGATTGGGGTCGTTGTTGTCGCTACATGCTCCCATCGAGAATGTCATGGCGAGCGATAAGGCTGCCAGATAGAAATAATTTTTCTTTTTCATTTTTATTGATAAGTTATTAATTTGTTTATATTGTTTTTATTTGCTGAGGAACCAGCCGATATAGGCGATAGCCAAGCTGAATTCGTTTTCGCTGTTATATTTGCCGCCTCCGATTTTGCGTGTTGTATAGTCTGCTTTCACGACAAGATTAGGTAAAGCATACCAATTGGCTCCGGCTGTCCACATGCTTACTTTGTTGCGTAAATCCATCGTGTGCTTGCCTTCGCCTTTTTCCTGTGGGTTGTAGTATTCGTAGCGGACGAACGGATAGATTACGGGTACGCTCATATTGTCTTTACAAACCGCACGCAGGTTGAACCCCACTTCACCACCGTAGCTGACCGCACGTTTGGCGATCGGGGTTGTCTGTGTATAAGGAGAACCGCCGCTTTGGTGGTTGTTGACACTGCTGAGGTCGTCGGCTTTGCTCAGGTTGCCGTATATCATGTTTGCGCGTGCGGTGACATATTTGTTTTTGTATTGCAGGTCAGCCGTATAGATGCGCAAAGGTATGTTTCCATATTTGACGTATGTTTCCGGTTTGTCGGAATTGGCTCCCGTATTGTGGCAATAGTAGAAGGAACCGCCTATTTTCAATCCCGGTACTCCTAAATAGTTCAGGCGGGCCACATAGCCCGGCGAGGTGAAGTTGTCTGTTTCGAACAGTCCCTGCTTGCCGCCGGCAACCCATGTATTGCGGTCGAACCCGTTGGCGTTCAATCCGGCAACGACCAAAGCCTGGTAGTTGAAACGTGTGTAGCCTCGGCCGAACGTACCGAACACTTCGATACCGTTTTCATGCCAGGTAGAAGGAAGGATGGTCGTTTCGCCTTCCGGACGAGAAGTTCCGAAGAAGTTGATCGGCTCATGATGCTCGTTGGTCAAACCGACCGGGACGATCAAATGACCGGCACGGACATTGAAGGCCGGATGGATAAGACGTGTGATGTGGAATTGTTCCAAAGCAACTTCACCGCCTTTTTCAACTTCCATTTCGTATTCTCCGTTTTCTGTGTTTTCTATCTCATAGGCACTTCCCGTACCTCCAGCCTCAAATTCTATTTCTGCTCCTAATACCCATTGGGAATTGAATTTGTAATCGAAAGCCAAGACAAAACGGGGTATGGAGATCGAATTGCGATGGTCTTTCTTGCTTCCGTTGTCCGTACCTCGGAAACGATTGATGCCGTAGTCCATAAAGTTTGCGAGGATCTCCCCATATCCGCCGAAGCGGAACTTGTTATATCCGGCTGCATAAATGTCTGCGGATTGTTCCACTGCGGATTTTTCTGTCGTTGTTTCTTCTTGTTCCTGTGCAAATGCCGTTACACAAGAGGTTAGTAGAGTGATTGCTAATAAATTAGTTAACCTTTTCATTGCGTTTTTTAATTTTTGGCAAAATTAGAGGGGCTGTCAACGGTGTGCAATCGCAATTAGTAGGTAAAAAGGTGTCGATGTTACCTATTTGTAGGTATTGTGTGCGTTTTTACAGGAAAAATATCATGAAATCCCTACAATTGGGGAGGGTAAAGACAAATATACATACTTGTAGGTATTGTGTTAATGATTGTCCACTCATATCTTTGTCTTTGTCAATTATGTATCATGATTAGGTATAATCGTCGACCGGAACCTTATTGATAGAATGTCAATGTAATGTTTATTTTAAAGTAAATAACAACAGCGGGGATTTTTATTGGTTTTCCTTGCGACAAAAGAAGAACTGTTTTGAGAAAAACGGTTCTTTTTGTTTCAATATCACCCTGATTAGGTAGCAAGAGGCGTTTTTTTACTCACATATAGGTATTGTAGGAGGCCGGAGGTACCCGTATCTTTGCAATGTCATTAAGAAAGTAACACTATTAGTATAATCGCTATATCAAAACCTTTTGTCAATTATGTAAGCATATAAGATGATTAACTATATCGGAAAGTTTTTATTGGTTATTTTCGATATAAAAAAGAAGCCTCTCTGTGAAGAGAGGCTTCTTTTTTATGTTTCCGTTGTCTAGTCCTAAAATATCGTTACACTCAAAAGAAGTAACAAATGGAAAAGACAGACAACAAGTACATTAAGCGAACTCAAAAGGATTATAGTATGTCCTTTAAATTATCCGTAGTACAAGAGTACGAGACTTCGAAAGTAAGTTTAGCATTCCTTCAACGTAAATATGGAATACAGGGAAGCTACACAGTAAAGCGTTGGATCGAAAAATATAGTAACTTTGACGTCTCAAACAAATCCCTTCATTCTATGGAAAAGAGCAAAGATCAAGAGCTGCTTGAACTGCAGCAGCAGGTAAGGTTACTGGAACGTAAGAATGCTCGTCTGGAGAAGGAACTTGAGCTGAAGGACATGAAAGCCGAGTTCTTCGATATGATGATAGATATTGCAGAAAAGGAGTATAATATCGACATACGAAAAAACTCCTTTCCCGAGCAGTCACTCAATATAAAGAAGAAAAACCCCTAAGTATCAGCGGGGTCTGCCGACTGCTCGGGATAAGCAGGCAAAAGTATTACCGTCAACAGTGGAGCATAAGCAAAAGTCGACAAAAAGCGACAGAAGTTGTAGAAATGGTACAGGACATTCGTTTGGAAATGCCTCGTATAGGCACTCGTAAACTTTATCATATGCTTCATTTATCATTGAAGGAGAAAAAAGTTGGTAGAGATAAGCTGTTCGATATACTCCGTGCCAATCGTCTGCTTATAAAACCTGCACGTTCCTATCATGTAACAACCAACTCGCATCATCGATTCCGAAAGCACAAGAATCTGGTGGAAAATATGGAAGCGACACGTCCGGAAGAAATATGGGTGTCTGATATTACTTATATAGGTAATAGAAACAGCCATATGTATCTCTCTTTGGTTACGGATGCCTATTCTAAAAAGATTATGGGATATGATCTCTCCAATTCCCTGGACACTCAGGGTCCCTTAAATGCCTTAAAGATGGCCAACCGTAACCGCTTGTATAGAGAAGTACCATTGATACATCATTCAGACCGTGGTATACAATACTGTTCTAATGCGTATCAGAAATTATTGAAACGATATCGAATAATACCAAGTATGACAGAATCTTACGATCCATATGCAAATGCCGCGGCAGAACGGATAAATGGAATACTCAAGCAGGAATTCCTGCTTGAAGAACTTAATCTTCCTTTATGGAATATGAAGCTGGTAATAAAGGAGGCGGTCTATAAATATAATAATCTCAGGCCTCACTACTCTTGTGAGTATAAAACGCCTGAGTATATGCATCATCAGAAAATGATTAAAATTAAAAGCTATAAAAACAAACAGTTCAGCAAGGCTAGCCTTGCTGAACTGTAATAAAGGTTTTATTTTTGTCCAATAACTGTAACGCTATTTTAGGACTAGTCACCGTTTCCCATTAGCTTCTGTCCGGAATCTGTTCGGCGTCGAGTCTTGGACTTGTTCCCGCAAGGGTATGTTTGCTACTTCGGCTGTGCCAAAACAATTACATCGGCTTGGCACAACTGTTTCCTGAGTAGGAAACGCCTGTTACATAAGCTTGGCACAACCGTTTCATGCCGAGGAAACGGTCGTTACATAGGTATGGCACAACCAATACGTAGGCAAGTAGCGTCATGTGAACTTACCAGTCGTATGCCTCGAAGTAGGCATCGAACTTTCCGGGATCGTTGATACCGCACTGTTTCAGTATGTTCAACATGCTTTTTTGTTCGTCCGGCGAGAGCGGGCGTTCGCCTTTTCGCACGCGGTAGTAAGTCCTGCGTCCGAACCGTCTCATCAACTTGCAAATGGCTTCCTGCATCAGTTTGTAGGGCATCCGGTCCAGCATCCCGATGAAACCGAGCGCATAGGTCAGTTTATCGGCAGGGCGGAAATAAGCACATCGGTCGGTTTGCTTCTCTTGGTATTTAGGGCTGATGACGTGCCACAGTTTGACTTCGTCGCCGATCTGTTGTTCTGCGATTCTCCTCAAGCAAGTAGTGGCTTTGGGGCAATCTTGTTTCATGCAGAGCAGATAGGAGGCGGGGATGTCGGAAGAGTCGATTTTTTCTTTCATATATTCCATTAATGTATTATAGTTGTTTGATCCGTCTGTGACGGACGTTGATGTAAAGATACATAATAATGTAAGGTTTTGCAAGTCTTGAAGCTGTTATTGAGCTAAGCAACCAATACTCCGTATTTTGTATATCTTTAACAGAAGGGGAAGCTTTTCCAAGATGAAATTACGAAACCTGCTGTTTTTGCCGTTTTTCCCCTCCAATGTGAATAAAGGAAGTTTATCTTATAGGTGATTGATTATCTTTGTTTTGATGAAGATGTAAAGATGTTTGGCGAGCGGTTGAAAACAGCTCTTTTTTTATATGGCTTTAGGCACTTTTTGCAATGTAAGTCATTGCTAATAAGAAGTATATGGGTATAAGAAGAAAAATAGCGAAAAAACGTACGTTTTCTTTCGCCATTTTCACTGCACAAAAATACAACTACTTTTTGAACCTGCAATCCTTTCTTCCAATTATTT
>ERZ773173.1974-NODE-1974-length-16568-cov-3.168110_pt1 | contig 16568 bp, 10 predicted proteins | sample MGYA00580535_ERZ773173 | MGnify/ENA primary metagenome ERZ773173 (study PRJEB29015, sample SAMEA2737856) | human gut metagenome | biome: human gut; feature: human-associated habitat; material: faeces | place: China | collected 2012 ...
CCTAAGAACAATCCAATTTCGTGAGGGAACTCTGTAGTTTCACTTAATCTCATTTTAAGTTTTTCAATAGCCTTCTCAGGCTCTGTACTGTCGTACTCGTAATAGGTCAACACCTCTTTAACCCCCGGCTTCATTAAATCCTTCGCCAACATATCTATTCTATATACATAAATAAGGACTGATTTTTTACTTTTACGAAGAGTTTGGATTTTTATTCCTTTGCCGTTAAGCAAAAGATTTAATTCTGCCATGTCTTTTTCAAGTTGTTTTTCATTTATGAAGTAACAATTAATTAAACTTGCTGTTTTAAGTGATGCCAATGTAGGTGAGCATAAATCAATTATGTACTTTTCCAAAACATTATTTCTGCTCATAAACATCCTCCTTTAGACTTATACGGAAGAGGCTACTACACCTCCCCCTATAAATCCGGTTCAAAATGATTTATTCTCGGTTAGTTTTTTCTAACTGTCATTATATTACCCTAACTTTAGAAATATTGCAAGCACTGTTTTTGATAAAATTTCCCAACTAGTTTGTTATACTTCTAGCTTCTTAATTAAAAATTTTTACCATATTCTTTAATATCTCTACAGCAAAAATCCCTACAGATTTAGTTTTTTCTAAATCTGTAGGGATTATACCTTTTGGTCCGTTGCCTAAATCCTATAGACTAATCTAATTTCTAAGCAACGGCATTATTATTTTGTTTTTATTTGTGATAAGGTTCGTTATTTATTATTCTATAACTTCTATAAATCTGCTCTAACAAAATAACTCTCATTAACTGGTGTGGAAAAGTCATCTTAGAAAAGCTAAGTTTAAAGTTTGCTCTCTTTGAAACGTCCTTATGCAATCCTAAGGAACCACCGATTACAAACACAATATGGCTTTCGCCCATTATTCCCAACTTGTTAATTTTGTCGGCAAGTTCTTCTGAATCAAGCATCTTGCCATTGATTTCCAATGTTATTACAAAAGCATCATCGGGAATATTTTTGAGAATTCTCTCGCCTTCCTTAGCTTTTATAATATCCATCTCTTTCTCAGTACTATTCTCGATGGTCTTCTCGTCTGCCACCTGAATAATATTAAGTTTACAGTATCTTGATAATCGCTTTGAATACTCATCAATGGCTGCTGTGTAAAACTTTTCTTTAATTTTTCCAACTGTTAAAACTGTTATCTTCATTATTTAACCTTTACCTTCTTTACAGCACTCCACTTCTTTGAAAGAACTTTCTTTCCATTAACAACTGTATATGCCTTTGCTCTAAAGTAATAAGTCTTCTTTGATTTTAATTTCTTAAATACCTGGTTTGTCTTTGTAATATACTTACTCTTTGCACCTTTGAACTTTTTGTTTGTTGCATACTGAACAAGATATCCCTTAGCACCTTTCACTTTCTTAACAGAAATTGTAGCTTTCTTCTTTCCTGCTTTAACCTTACCTACAGTTGCCTTTGCCGGTGCTGACGGTTTTACACCGCTATTATCTACAGTTGTTGTACCATTTTCCGGTTTATTAGTCGGCTGAGTTGATGGTGTTGTTGGTTTTGTTACTCCAGGTGTTGTTGGCTGTGCCGGAGTTGTAGGTCCTGTTACGCCCGGTGTTGTTGGCTCTTCTGGAGTTGTAGGTTCTGTTACGCCCGGTGTTGTTGGCTCTTCCGGAGTTGTAGGTTCTGTTACGCCCGGTGTTGTTTCCGGTGGATTATTCTTTGCGTCCTCTGCTGTCCATGGATTGAATTTATAAATTCCCCATTTGCCATTAATTTTTGCAGGACATCTATTGTCATCGTACATATTCCAAAGTTCAATTTCATCAATCTGATCTTTAGTCAAAATCATTGTTCCATCAATACTTGATCTAACTTCACATTCAGTTTCACCATAAATGCTTAAGATATTATGACACGATACTATATTTTCTGAAATTTGTAAATAATCATAATTTCCCACATCACATATAGTGCCATTTTCGCCATTAAATAATTTCCAATTTTCGCCTTCATTTCTTAATGCAACTTTATGCATGATTACATTTTCGCCATCTTTATCGCTTATATCTGTGGTATAATCTATTCCTTCAAGAAGAACATTACCATCAAAATCAATTATTCTATGCTCTGAAGGATTTTTCCCATTATTTGATATTAATAGATAATTGCTATCATCATCAAATTTATAAAGGTCCTCCTCTTCTTCTAATGCAACCAATTTTTTGCCTTCATTATTGTAAACATAATACTGATAATCATCACCTGAAAAAACAGTAACAAAAATAAATTTGCCATATTTATCTCCATAACCGTAGGAACCTTCTCCTAATTCTGATATAACGTTACCATTAGTAGCATTTATTAAATACAGCTTTTCATTCTTTTTTGCCACCACATAATAATTAATCTTTTCAGAAGTATTATCCTGAATTTTAGTATCATCATATTTCACTAATACTTTTTCACCTGTTTCTGCATTTATTAAATCTACATATGGCGCATCATTTCTTTCCTCTGTATAATAGCCCACTTCAAATAATTTTCCAACTGTATCATCTCCCCCCATATACAAACGAGTAACATTTTTGTATTCAAATTTCTTAAGTTCATTTAAATTTGAATCCAAAATATATACTGCTGCATTATGACTTTCTTCATAGCTTTCATCATCTACATCATCAATTCCAATTATTTTTCCATTGCCAATATCAAAAAGATTAGATATTGAACCAGTTATAGAGGCTTCCTTTTTAGTTAGTGTATTCTTGTCAACACAATACCATTTTGAATGATTCATATTATAGTATATTCCAGCATCTGTTTCGAAAACGCTAGTACATTCTTCATTCTCATTGTCAGATGTAAATTCTACCGTACATTCTTTTTCAAACGTTGACGCATTGTATCTTACATATTCACTTTCATTGTGCATTTCAATTCCTAGCTCTGTAACTTTAAAAGATTTTACATCGTATCCGTCAGAAGTAACAACCTTACCATCCATATTAATGCAACCGCCAACATTATCATAATTACCGTACTCATCTTCAACCTGGTTATAATATGTGACAAGATTCTTTCCTTCTATATTATTCCACTGACCGACACAAATACCTAAATCCTTAACAACATCTCCATTAAGTTTAATTAAATATAAATGTGCTTCATCTTTATTTCCTGATATAACTACATCATTTGAGGCAATAAAATGTTCTCCATCTTCTAACAATGTTAACTCATCATATTCAACTGTTCCGGTATATAATTTAGACTCATCTTCGTAGTAATGACTTATTAGATTTCCATTTTCATCTAAAATGTCACCATCATTTTCACCATCCATTGATGCATAAAGGTTTTTAGATACATTTATGTTATCGTACTTCTTCTGTATTGTTGCAATAGGGTTTCCTTTAGTATCAAGAATGCTCCATGATTTATCTTTTGCTTGTACTAAGTATCTGTCCTCATTAACTTCCAAAATCTGCAAACAATTTAGAGGTATAACTTCTTTTCCCTCTTCTCCTATTACACCATAAACACCATTTTTATACACATAAAATTGATTACCAATTGCTTTGTAAAGCTCGTCATATGCTATATCAGGTTCTAATATAGCCTCATATGGTTTCTTAGCTGTTTCTGCAACTGCCTGTGAAGACCATGCAGGAATCATTCCGATAACCATTGCTACTGCAAGTGCAACTGCACCTGCCTTTTTAATAGTTTTTTAATTCTCATCTATTTTCCTCCTTCGTAAAATAACATACTATGATTTTAATATATGTTTACTGCTCATTCAAGGGCATTTTCACAATTTGTTCACCTCTTTATATAAAAAGAAACCCACAGCGGAGTTCCTCTTTTATCATTTTATTTAACTATAATGTTTTGTCTGGGCATTATACATTTTAAAATACAATCCATTAATATTTTTTCATTTTCTCCTCCCATGTTTTCTTTGCCCGGTGTATTCTTATTTTTTATCAATTAACTACTCGCAGACTTTTTTATTGACTGTTTATTTTTATCAAAATCAGTTATTTACTTGTTATAAATTTAGTTTTAGTTTATACTTATTTTATAAGATATTTACAGAACGGAGAATTAATATGGCTGATAATAATAATATTTTAAATGAAGCTGAAACAGCTTCTGAAAATAATAATTTAGATAATAATTTAACTAATAAAGATTATAACGGAACAACAGATAATAAAGAATCACAGTACGTTCCTAACATTGATGTTTTTTCAACTGATAAGGTCAACAGCTATGTGAAACTTTCAGACAAATATGAAGACATTAAATCTTCTGCTGCAACAATGCTTATTGTTGGTGGAGTTGGACTTGTTCTTATGGCTTTAATTATTGCCAAGGTTATTGTTCTTCCAATCAGTGCAGAAACTTCATGGTTGTTCTACTCTGTAATGGGTGGTGTTTTTATTATTTTTGTAATAGCCGGAATTGTTTCTTTTATGCATGCTAAGCAGGTTAAGATTGAAGCTGCTGAAGAGGATAAACTTATTGACAGCATTAATACCTGGGCTAATGATAATTTGAAAATTACCGATTTAGATCAGGGACTTGACTTAAGCCAGCCTGATGAAATTCTTTTCTTTTCAAGAGCTGAACGTATTAAGAAGGCTCTTATGATGGAATTTGAAAATGCTGACGAACCTTTAATAGATGAACTTACAGAACAGATTTTTCATACACTATATGAAGAATAGCCTTTATTAATCCTCTTGACTATTCTTCTAATCCTCTGAAGCTATAGGTTACCTATCCCTATAGCTTCTTTTATATACTAATTACAATCTTTGTAATAAAAAAATGGTTTCAAACTTTATTTTCTTTAACGCTTGAAACCATCTTTTTTTATATGTAAATATTTCTAATATTATTCATCCCAGTTATGATATACCTGCTGAACATCTTCATCTTCATCAAGTCTGTCAATAATAATGTTCATCTTCTTAATTGCTTCATCATCTGTTAATTCAACATAGTTCTGTGGAATCATTGTAACTTCAGCCTGTGCCATAGCAACTCCAGCTGCTTCTAATGCTTCTCTTACTACGCTAAATTCGTTAGGATCTGTAATAACTTCATAGCTGTCTTCTTCGTCCTGGAAATCTTCAGCTCCTGCATCAATTGCAGTCATCATAAGTTCATCAGGATCCATGTCGCATTCTTCCTTATCAATGATAATCTGTCCCTTTTCGTCGAACATATATGCTACACAACCCTGTGTTCCTACATTTCCACCACCTTTTGTGAAACAGTTTCTAACATTAGCTGCTGTTCTGTTTCTGTTGTCTGTAAGTGCATCAACAATAATTGCAATACCATTAGGACCATATCCTTCATATCTTACTGTTTCATAGTTAATTGCACTTGCATTTCCTGCTGCTTTCTTAATTCCTCTTTCAATTGTGTCATTAGGCATGTTGTTTGCTTTTGCCTTTGCAATAACATCACGAAGCTTGCTGTTATTATTTGGATCTACTCCGCCTTCCTTAACTGCTACAGCGATTTCTTTTCCGATAATTGTAAACATCTTACCTTTTGCTGCATCATTCTTTTCTTTCTTATGTTTAATATTCGCAAATTTTGAATGTCCTGACATATTAATCCTCTCTTCCGTAATCTTCTTTATTTCTATTTCTAATTTAAATCACTAGAAATTTTAACATTTTATATATTAATAGTCAACTAAGCTTATGTATCTAATTCCAAACTAATTAATAATGCTTTGTCCACTATTTTAAGCATTTCGCTGTCTAAATGACAAACCTTATCTTTCAATCGCTTCTTGTCTATTGTTCTTAACTGCTCCAATAAAATAATTGAATCTTTTATAATATTACATTTGTCACAGTCTATTTTTACATGAGTCGGCAGTTTAGCCTTAGTCATTTTTGATGTGATTGCCGCAACAATTACTGTTGGACTGTGCCTGTTTCCCGTATCGTTTTGAATAACCAGAACAGGTCTTATTCCTCCCTGCTCAGAGCCTACAACAGGTCGCAGATCTGCATAATATATATCCCCTCGTCTAATAACCATTTCACACTCCAAAAATTGTTTATTTATATATAAGTATTCCAATTTTTGTAATGTGTATTCAAAATATAATAAAAAATTATATTTCTACTTCATAATCATCTTCAAAGTAGTCCTTTGTGCCAACTATTTTGCCATCTTTAACAAATACTCTTGGCACTCTTTTTCCAAGGTCACAGACAAACTCATAATTAAATGTTCCGGCTAACGTTGCCAAATCATCAATTAATATTTCCTCTGAACCATCTTTTCCTGCAAGAGTAACCTTATCCCCTTCCTTAACGTCCATACCTGTTACATCAACCATAAACTGGTCCATGCAAACTCTTCCAAGAATGTTGCATTTCTTACCATTAATTAGAACATAGCCTTTATTGCTTAAGTTTCGTGGATATCCGTCTCCGTATCCAACAGGAATAGTTGCTATTGTCATCGGCTTATCTGCCACAAATGTCTGACCATAGCTTACGCCTCTGCCTTTTTCAATGTTCTTAACATATACAACATGACTGTATATAGACATTGCAGGTATTAATTTCATATTATCCTTATCCATCTCTTCTGATGGATACAAACCATACATTGAGATTCCTGCTCTTGAAATTGTAAGGGAAGTTTCAGGCATTTCCATCATAGCTGCACTGTTTGCACACTGATGAATTGGTATTTTAACACCTTTTGCTTCTACCTTGGCAATAAAATCATTATATTCCTTAAACTGCTTTTCAGCAAAAGACTTATCGACATAATCAGCCTTTGCAAAATGAGTAAATGCAGATTCAATCTCCACATTTGGAAGCTTGCTTATTTCTACGACCTCATTTACTGCTTCTTCACTTGGAATATAACCGATTCTGCTCATTCCCGTGTCAACTGCAATATTAAATTTAACTGTTTTGTTTAACTTAACTGCGTGATCTGAAAAAGCTTTAGCCATCTTATATGTAAATATAGGTGGTAACATTTCTTCGTTAATTACTAAATCGCACAAGTTTTCAGGAACAACTCCTAGTATGTACAACGGCTTATCAATGCCGTGTCTTCTAAGATTGTGTCCTTCCCAAGCTGTTGCTACTGCATAACCAACGCATTCATTTTCAAGTGCTTTTGCAATGGGTACAGCTCCATGACCATATCCATCTGTCTTAATAACTCCTACAATTCCTGTTTCAGGTTTAATTTTTTCTCTCATCATTTCTATGTTTTTAATTATTGCATCTAAATTTACTTCAGCATATACTCTAAAGTATTCTTCTATATCTTTCATTATCTCATTCCTTTAAATAAAATCTTTATTCCTTCAATAATATCTGTTGCCATCATTGATGTCTTTGACACATATTCCATAGCTTTATCCCCCGCCAATCCGTGAATGTATGGTGCCAAAACAGTTGCGTTATTAAATTCAACACCTATGCCTATAAGCGCCGCAACTATCCCTGTTAAAACATCGCCTGAACCTGCTGTAGCCATTCCACTGTTACCTGACAGATTAACGAAAGTCTCCTGTTCCGTTGTAATAACTGTTCTTGCATCCTTTAAAATACAGTTAATGTTATATTTATAATTAACTTCTCTTCCATATTTAATCAGATTAGAAGCAATCTCCTCAACCGGAATATTTAAAAATCTGCTCATTTCTCCCAAATGAGGTGTAATTACAACATTCTTGTGTAACTTCTTTTTCAATCTTTCGTCTTCTGAAATATTGTTAATCCCATCTGCATCTATAACTGTTGGCAAATTATATTCAAGAACTTTTTCAATCATATTCTTTTGAATTACGCCTGTTCCAATTCCCGGTCCAATGGCAACAACATCACACCACTTAAGGCATGCTTCCAATGATTTCATATTAAAATGATGTACATCATAAGTATTCACCATTGCTTCCGGAAGTAATCTTTGAATAATCTGTCTGTTCTGTTCTGCAGTAAATACACGAACTAATCCTGCCCCAACTCTAAATGCCGCTTCAGCACAAAGAACCGCCGCACCGATCTTAAGACCGCGGATCTCGATGATCTCATTTGCTGGCTGGCCGCTTCCTACCAGGCGCTCATATCTTGCCATATGTGCCTTTATTTGAATAATTAGGTCTTGGTGGAATAAAATTAAAATCCTCTAATGTTGCAGTTTTAACCTGCTCTTCTATCTGTTCATAGGCTTCCTGAGGGAATCCGATATCTGCCACAACAACCTGACCGCAATATTCTGCTCCAGGATATAAAACAGTACCAATTTTATAACTTCCAAAAGTTACAGTGCAATTAGCCTTTACTGCAACGCCACAGATTTTACCTGTGTCCGCACTAACACCTGACGGAATATCAACTGAATATACAATGTTCCTTCCCTTGTTGATTTTTGAAATAACATCTTTATATACACCTTCCACATTACGGGATAAGCCTACTCCAAAAATACTGTCAATAATAACATCTGCATCGTTATAATCACCAACTATGTTAATTCCAATATTATGTGCAATGGAAAGCTGCTGTTTAAATTCTGTACTGGCTTTTGATATGTCACCTAAAATGTACAACTCTGTGTTGTAACCTTTTAAATGTAATATTCGACAGATTGCGACACCATCTGCCCCATTGTTTCCAACACCTGCTACCACAAGTATTTTCTTATCCTTTAACTGGTTTTTGCAGACAATCTCTGCCACACTCAGTGCAGCCCTTTCCATTAAAACCAACGACGGTATTCCAATTGTATTAATGGTATAACTGTCTACCTTTTTCATATCTGTACCTGTAACAATATTTTTCATATATTACTCCTTAGAATCGTTCTTTTCTGAAATTCTATATGTAAGCTTCATTAAACTTTCTGATAAGTGAACATTTTCTACTATAATATCGTCTGAAAAACTTAAATCTGTATGTGCAAAGTTCCAAAAAGCCTTTACTCCACACTCTACAAGCTTTTGTGCTATCCTTTTAGCCGGTCCCTTTGGCAATGTTAATGCAACAATTTCCACGTTATGTTTTTTTACATAATCATAAATATCTGCAATATCTAAAATCTGACCGTGAGCTGTCTTCTTTCCTATCAAATCAGGATTCTTGTCAAACAATGCAGCAATTTCAAATCCTCTGTTTCTAAAGTTACCGTAGTTTGCAATAGCCTGACCAAGATTTCCCGCTCCAACTATTATCATCTTGTGCTTTACATCAAGTCCTAAAAGCTTTCCGATTTCATCATATAGATACTGTACATTATATCCGTATCCCTGCTGCCCGAAACCACCAAAATTGTTTAAATCCTGTCTAATCTGAGAAGCAGTTACATTCATAAGTTTACTCAGTTCCTTAGAAGATATACGCTCCACATTCTGCTGGCGCAACTCATCTAAATATCTATAATATCGGGGCAGCCTTGTAACCACCGCCTTTGATATTTTGTTCATTAATTATTCTCCTTGCTTAAGTGCTTGTAATCCGACACTATCCCCAGACTACAATATATAGTTTCAATTATAGTTATTAGCCTAAAGATTGTCAAATATTTGTCATTCTAATATGTTTAAAATTTTGTCTTTTTATGGTAAACTGTTCACTGTTAGCAAACACAAATATTTTAGGAGGATTTATCATGATATTATCATGTAATCATATATCTAAATCTTACGGTGTAGATACAATTTTGGACGACTGCTCTTTTTTCGTAAACGATGGTGAGAAAGCTGCCATTGTCGGTAATAACGGAGCAGGCAAATCTACTATTATGAAAATTATAATGGGTGAACTTAGTGCTGATAACGGTACAATCACCCTTGGTAAAAACAAGACTATAGGATATCTTGCTCAGTACCAAGATCTTGCTTCACACAATTCAATTTATGATGAAGTAAAATCCGTTAAGGCTGATATTATAAATATGGAAAAGAAACTTGTTGAATATGAAAAGGCAATGTCCGGTGTTTCAGGTGATGAACTTCACAAGCTTATGGAAAATTACTCTAATTTGGAACATCGCTTTCAATTACTTAATGGTTATTCATACAAAAGTGAAATCGAAGGTGTTATTAAAGGTTTAGGTTTTACTGAGGATGACTTTAACAGAGAGGTTGGCACTCTTTCCGGCGGTCAGAAAACAAGAGTTGCCCTTTGCAAGCTTCTTCTTGAAAAGCCTGACATTATTATGCTTGATGAACCTACCAACCACTTAGACCTTACTTCAATCAAGTGGCTTGAAACATATTTATCTAACTATAATGGTGCAGTTCTCATAATTGCCCACGACAGATATTTTCTCGACAAAATAGTTACTAAGGTAATTGAAATTGAAAATACACACTGCCACGTTTATGATGGCAACTACTCTGATTTTTCGGTTAAGAAAAAACAATTACGTCAGGCACAGCTGAATCTTTACCTGAAACAGCAAAGTGAAATCAAGCACCAGGAAGAGGTTATTGCAAAGCTTCGTTCTTATAAGCAGGAAAAGTTCTATAAGCGTGCTGAAAGCCGTGAAAAAGCTCTTGCCAATATGGAACGAATTGATAAACCTGAAGAATTAAAGGATGGCATGAATATTAAATTAGAGCCTGACTGTATAAGTGGTAATGATGTTTTAACAGTTAAAGGACTTTCAAAATCATTTGATAACCTTCATCTTTTTTCCGGTATTAATTTTGAAATCAAACGTGGTGAACATGTTGCCTTAATTGGCGATAACGGAACAGGAAAAACTACTATTCTTAAGATTATTAATGATATTATCAGTGCTGATGCCGGAACTGTAAAGCTTGGCACTAACGTTCATATAGGATATTATGATCAGGAACATCACAACCTTGAAGATTCTAACACTCTATTCGAGGAAATTGCTGATGCTTACCCTGATATGACTAATACTAAGATTAGAAATACTCTTGCTGCTTTTATGTTTACCGGAGATGATGTTTTCAAACTTGTAAAGGATTTAAGCGGAGGCGAAAAAGGTCGTCTTTCTCTTGCTAAGCTTATGCTTTCAGAGGCTAATCTTATTATCCTTGACGAACCTACTAACCATTTGGATATGACATCTAAAGAAATTCTTGAAAATGCCATTAATAATTATACCGGAACTGTTTTCTATGTATCTCATGACCGTTATTTTATTAACCAGACTGCTTCAAGAATTCTTGAACTTACAAATACTAAAATAATTAACTATCTTGGCAACTACGATTATTACGAAGAAAAATGCGAAGAGTTAACCAAAACATATGCGCCTGCCATTGAAAAGGAGAAAAAAGTTACTTCTACTTCTTCCGGCAAGCAGGATTATTTAGAAAGGAAGGCTGAAGCCGCAAGGACTAGAAAATTGAAAAATGATATTTCAAAAGTCGAAAAAGAAATTAAAGAAAAAGAAGACAGATTAAATGAGCTGGATGAGTTATTAGCAGATCCTGCTGTTTCCACTAATTCCGCAAAACTTAACGAAATTAGCAAAGAACAGAATGAAATAAGTGAACGATTAGATGAACTTATGGATCAATGGGAGATTTTATCTGACCAACTTGACTAATAATATTGCATTTTGTGCTAATTTATCTTAAAATAATTTTATAGTTTTTACGTTTAAGGAGACAGTATTATGGAGAATAAAAAAGTAGTTGTTGCTTTAGGAAGAAATGCTTTCAGTGAATCATTTCCTAAGCAGCAGGAACGTGTAAAGGCAGCAGCAAAGGCTATTGCTGATTTAGTAGAAGAAAAATATGAAGTTATTATTACTCACAGTAATGGACCACAGGTTGGTATGATTCAGACAGCCATGACTGAATATTCAAGACTTGATCCTGACAGAACAGTTGCTCCTATGTCAATTTGTGGTGCAATGAGTCAGGGATATATCGGTTTTGACCTTCAGAATGCTATTCGTACTGAATTACTTCACAGAGGAATTTACAAACCTGTAAGTACTATTATCACTCAGGTTCGTGTTGATCCTTTCGATAGAGCTTTCAATGCTCCTTCTAAGGTTATCGGCAGATTAATGACTAAGGAAGAAGCTGAAAACGAAAAGAAGAAAGGTAACTATGTTGAATATGAAGAGGATCAGGATGGTTATAGAAGAATAATTGCCAGCCCTAAGCCTATTGATATTTATGAAATTGATGCTATCAAGGCTTTAGTTGATGCTCACCAGCTTGTTATTGCAGCAGGTGGTGGCGGAATTCCTGTTCTTGAACAGCGTACAGGTTTAAAGGGTGCCAGCGCAGTTATTGAAAAAGACTACACAGCAGCTAAGTTAGCTGACATGTTAGACGCTTCTGCTCTTATGATTCTTACATCAAACGATTACCTTACAATCGACAACAACGGCACACAGGAAGAATTAAAGAACCTTACTGCTGAAGAAGCTCAGAAATTAATCGATGAAGGACACTTTGATCCTGTAACATCATTACCTAAGATTGATGCTTCACTTTCATTCGTATTAGCCGGCAAGGGACGTAAGGCTATAATTACAAACCTTTCAAAAGCTAAAGAAGGAATCCGTGGAAAAGTCGGAACAATAATTGAATAATTCAGGTTTGGATATATTGATATTTGGTATTTGGATATATTGATATATTAGTATATTGATATTTGGATATATTAAAACCATTATTAAAACGAGATATAATGACAATGGCACAGGGCTGTGAATCAGCCCTGTGTTTTTTGTTGTCAGAATATTGTGTCGGTATTGTATCACCAGTGATTGGGACAAACCTTTTCTTTCATTTACGGATTATATAGCGCGTTTCAGTTGCTAGATTCCGTAATCGGTGACGAACAGACAAGCTTTTTTCTATGATTTACGGATTATATAGTGTTTCGGTTGCTAGATTCCGTAATCGGTGGCTATTGGAGAAGAAAATTGACATATTTTACGTTTTACAGGGGTGATTTTGTCTCACAATTCATAATTGTATTTTCAATTACTTGTCATATGATAATTTCTTTTGCTGACACGTAATTTTTCACGTGATAGCAAGCTTTTTGCTTCTGATTACGTGTGTCACAATATTTCTTTCATATGACACGTAATTTTAGACGAATTTTCTAGATTTCTTCATTGAATTACGTGTGACACAGCATTTACTTCATGTGACACGTAATCGCAGACGAAATTTCTAGATTTCTTCATTGAATTACGTGTGACACAGCATTTACTTCAAATGACACGTAATCGCAGGCAAAATATCAAAGATTTCTTCAATAAATTACGTGTGACACAATGTTTCTTTCATATGACACGTAATTCCTACAACAATCATAAGTATACTGGACCCCGTGGCGTGGACACCGCCCCGGACGACTTTGTACGGAAAATGAGAAGATAAATCTTCAAAGAATCACCTTACTTCCAAAGAAAAAGCTGTCAGGAAATCAATTAACCATTCAATATTTCTCTACCTTATGTTCTCCATAAGCTTCCTCAAAGAAGTATTCCTGTGAATTGATTGCTTCGCCTGTGATTTCGTCTTTGCAATATTTTCCATTAGGCTTCATTCTTCTTCCTTTTACGTTATCTGAAAGCATTATGTTAAACATACCTCTTATACGTTTCTTTATTGCTTCATCGTATATTGGTGCAGCAACTTCTACTCTTCTGACTGTGTTTCTTGTCATTAAGTCTGCTGAAGATATATATATTTTGTCCAAAGGCTCCTTACCGAAAATATAGATTCTTGAATGTTCAAGATATCTTCCAACTATACTTTTTATTGTTATGTTTTCAGTATATCCCGGAACGCCGGCTATAAGACAACTAATTCCTCTTATAACCATATCAACCTTTACACCTTTGTTAGAAGCTTCAATAAGTTTTTTAATTATAACTTTATCAGTAAGTGAGTTGCACTTAAATCCTATGTATCCTTCCTTACCTTCTGCTATTTTTTCGATTTCATTGTCAATAAGCTCCACTATTTTGCTCTGCATACATTTAGGTGATACAAGAAGATGCTCTGTTTCTTCAACTACCTGTTCCAAACATATTTTGTTGAAGACTTCTGCTACTTCTTTAGCAATATCTTCGTTAGCTGTCATCAATGACAAGTCAGTGTAAAGCTTTGACGTCTTCTCGTTATAATTGCCTGTTCCAACCTGTGTAATATGCTTAACCTGATTGTCTTTCTTATATGAAATAAGACAAATTTTTGAATGAACTTTTGTATGGTCGATTCCGTAAATAATTCTGCATCCTGCATCTTCCATTCTCCTTGACCACTCAATATTGTTCTGTTCATCAAATCTTGCTCTAAGTTCAACCATTACCACAACTTCTTTTCCGTTTTCGGCCGCGTCAATTAAAGCCTCAACTACCTGTGAGTTTTTGGCAACTCTATAAAGAGTCATCTTTATTGAAGCAACATTTGGATCTGCGGCAGCTTCCTTTAAAAGATTAATAAAACTTGTCATGCTTTCAAAAGGATAACTTAACAGAATGTCTTTCTTTTCAATCTGATCAAACATAGGTTGTGTTTTGTCAATTGCTGTAGAAACCTGCGGAATCCTTCTCTTAAAGAATAATTCTTTTCTGTTTCTAAGCATATCCTGAATCTTAAATACGAAATCAAAATCAAGTGGTGTTTCCTGATGGAAAGTCTGCTCTTTTTTAAGATTTAATTCTTTACAAAGACTTCTAATAACCTTTTCATCTAACACTCTTGAATATTCCATTCTTATTGGGCAAAGCTTTGTACGCATTCTAATCATTTCTTCCATTGATTCTCTGTAACTAATGTCTTCGTCTGCAAAAATCTCATCAATATCAATGTCTGCGTTTCTTGTAATTCTTATTAAAGACTTGCTTTTTACTGTATAGTTTTCAAAAATCATAGGCATATAATGAAGTATAAGTTCTTCAATAAGCATATATCTGCCACTACCCGGCACTATTTGAACAAGCCTGTTAAAAACACTACTTCTGCAAGGAACAATGCAAATCTTATCATTGTTTTTGGACTCAAGAAGTGCAACAGCATATATTTCCTGATTATTTAGGAATGGAAATGGATGCTTCTTTCCAATTACCTGTGGAGATAATAACGGCATAACATTATTCTTAAAATAATTCTCCATTCCATCTTTTTCTTCTTTTGAAAGTTTATCAAAATTTACAATCTGCACGCCATAATTCTTAACTTCTTTCATCAAGTCATTATATATATGCTCTTTCTTCTTTAACAATTCCTTCGTTCTTTTAAAAATACGTTCTAACTGCTCGCTTGATGTCATATAAGTTTTGTTTTCTCTTTTTTTGTCAGAAATAATCATCTGATCATAAATTGAGCCTACTCTAACTCTATAAAATTCGTCCAGATTAGTTGAAAAAATACTTACAAAAGTTAATCTTTCACACAACGGAACATCTTCATCACTGGCTTCATCTAAAACTCTTTCATTAAATTTAAGCCATGACAATTCCCTGTTATCATAGCAGGGCAAAACTTTGTGCTTTCCTCTAACAACTTCTTTTACATTTTCAGCTTTTGTTCCTTCTGCCTTTAGTTTTTTCTTTTCCTGTAACCCACTTTTCATTTCCGGCTGAGGAACTTTATTCTTCTCTATGATTGGATTGTTTTCAGTTACGTCTATTTCGTTTTTCTTATTTATTTCCATTTTAAACCACCCGAGTTTACTTATTAATCTCCTAAGCATATGCCTAACATTCTAACCTGTCTTATAATTTCATCATTTGGATCTACACGTTTTGGTTTTTCAACCGCTGTACTTAATGGCACACTTGTAATATTATTGCTTTGTACTGCCACCATTCTTCCATATTGCTTATTAATGATCAGTTCTGCACCTTTAACACCGATTCTTGAAGTAAGAACTCTATCAAAAGCACAAGGATTACCACCTCTTTGAATATGGCCCGGTACAACAACTCTAACTTCGCCGTCAATTTTTTCACTAAGTTCAGCCTCCAAACGGTAGCCTGCTGAAATATATCCGTCTTTTGCTCTTTTCTGCTTAAGTTCTTTCTTTGAAAGCTTTGTCTCTTCCTGTGAAATAATTCCTTCTGCCACTGCAAGAATAATATGCTTTCTGCCATTTTTAAGCTTATCTTTTATATATTGGCTAATTTTCTCAATATTATATGGAATTTCGGGTATTAAGATTACATCTGCCTTTCCTGCTATTCCTGAATATAACGTAAGCCAGCCTGCCTTATTTCCCATAATTTCAGCAATCATAATTCTTCCGTGTGACTTTGCCGTTGTATGCAACTCATCAAGAGTTCTTGTTGCAATATCAATGGCTGACTGAAATCCGAAAGTCATATCTGTTCCGTTAATGTCATTATCTATAGTTTTTGGAAGAGTTACAATGTTTAAGCCCTTCTCTGACAAAAGATTTGCTGTTTTGTGGGAACCATTTCCTCCTAAAACCACAAGGCAATCAAGTTCCATCTTTTTATAATTAGAAATCATTGCCTCTACTTTGTTTCTGCCTTTTTCATCAGGCTCATTAATCTTCTTAAATGGTTGTCTTGAATTTC
>ERZ773173.1985-NODE-1985-length-16486-cov-3.310450_pt1 | contig 16486 bp, 9 predicted proteins | sample MGYA00580535_ERZ773173 | MGnify/ENA primary metagenome ERZ773173 (study PRJEB29015, sample SAMEA2737856) | human gut metagenome | biome: human gut; feature: human-associated habitat; material: faeces | place: China | collected 2012 ...
ACGGGGAAATCGCAGCCGTTCTCGCCCTTGTCCCAGAATTTGTAACGGTGGATATGGGCCGACAGCATCAGGTCGATGCCCGCACGGTTGAGAATCGGAACGAACAGCCGCGCCACCTCCGAGCCGCCGTGCCAGCCGCCGGGAGCAGGAGGCATGTGGCAGAAGACGATGCGCACGGGGGCGCTCTTGAAATCGGGCTCCTCGACCACGCGCGCCAGCCACTCGGCCTCCTCGGCACGGAAATCGTCGGAACGCATCAGATCCATGTTGCGGATGTCGCTGTCGGGCTTGTCTTCGCCGCTGTCGAGCACGATGAAGTAGACGGGCCCCTGACGGAACGAAAAGTAAGGACGCCCCGTCGACGAAGGAAAGTAGTTCATCCACTCCATGGCGAACGTACCGCGGTTCTCGTGGTTGCCGCGCGTGGCGAAGATCGGGATTCCCGCGGGCGTCAGCAATTCGGCGGCCGAATTGAGATACCCCTCGAAAAGCTGCTTCTCCGACTCCATCGAAGTGAGCATGTCGCCGTTGAAGCAGACGAAATCGGGTTTGGCCTTTTCGGCACCTTCCAGCAGCAACCGGAAGATCGAATCCTGGGCGTGAATGTCGTTCACAACCCAGAATTCGGTTTGATCCTTCTTTTCGTCGAGCGTAGTGGCCGTATAGGGCTTGTGTTTGAGGATGTCGCTCCCGTAACCTTCGCCCAGGACTACCCGCTTGTTGCCTTCGTCGCAGAGCACGCCCTGCTGCATGATGCGGTAACGGTAGGTCGTCCCCGGAGCCAGCCCCTCCACGCGTACGCGGTGCAGGCGGCCTATGCGGCGTTTGCCGATGTGCGAATCGTAATATTTCGGCCGCTCGGCGGCGTAGAAATGCGATCCGTCGTCAGGAGCGACTTCGACCCACGATGCGGCATTGATGGTCGTCGTCCACACGACGGTGAAACCGTCGTCGGTGACCTGTTGCAGGTAGGGCCCGTGGGCAATGCGTACCGAGGGCTGTCCGATGGCAATGCCCCAGGCCGATAGGGCGACGAGTATCGAGATCAGTCGTTTCATTTCGTTTCTGCTTTTGAATCGCAATTCACAAAGTTACGAATTTTTCCGTAATAATCTACTCGCCGACCGGGAAATCCTCGGCAAGGCCCGTAGTGAATTTCGACTGGCTGTAAGTCTGGCCGAATTTATCCGTGGCGCGGACTTCGACCGAAGCTGTGGACGATTGGAGCGTGTAGTAGTACAGGTGGCTCGTGTTGGTGCGGTCGTAGTTGCTCGGGGCGCGTCCCTGTACGCCGCAGTGGTAGCCTGATGCCCATGCGTCGCGTTTGGTAGCATTGCTCTCGTAGGGCTTCATTTCCCCGGTCTTGGTGCCGTTTTCATAGACTTCGATCTTCCAGTCCTTGTCGGCGTTCCAGATGTTGGCCACGATCTGGTCGTCACCCTTGTAATAGAACTGGTACGAAGGCGTATACCCTTCCATGAAGATGTCGCTGCCGCGGTAGAGGCGTATCTGGAAATCGGGGTCGAAGCCCGTGGCCTTATAAACCCAGTTGTCGATCGTCGCGCCCTTGACCTTGTAGATCGCATAGCCGTTGGGCGTTCCGTCGGTATTGATCGTCGAATGCCACCATGCGCCGCAGGCTGCGCCGTGCACGTGTTCGTAGTGGCTGTCGTAGGTGTTGTTCTCGGCATAGTGCGTGTGTCCCGACATGATATGCACCTCGGCGAACGGCTTGAGCAGTTCGAGTACCGCCTGTACGTTCTGGTTGTTGCTGGCGCGCATGGGGATGTGTACGCAGAAGATCACCATTTTGTCTTTCGAAACATAACTCAGATCCTGGCGGAGCCACTCGACCTGGTCGTCGCGGAATCCGAGCGAATAATCCTTGTGGCTCGGGAAAATGATATTGTCCATGGCGACGATGTGCACGTTGCCGCGGTCGAACGAATAGTTTACAGGGCCGAAGATGTATTCGAAATTCCGCTGTGCGGCGATGTCGTGTGCCACGGTATAGTCGTTCTTGCTGACGGCGATCACCTTGTTGTCGTGGTTGCCCATCAGCTGGAAGAGCGGCAGCCCGACCTTGTCCATCTGCATGGCCTTTTTCATCAGCGGGAATACGTCGTTCGTGTAGTCCGTATTCTCGGTGTTCCAGCCTATGTCGCCCAACGTGATGCCGTAACACGGCAGCGTCGAGGCTGCGACCTGCGCGGCGATGTCGGGTACCGTTTCGTTGTTGAAACGTGCGATGTTGGTCGTGTTCTGGCACTGGGGGTCGGCCACGCAGAAGAGGTTGAACTCGTTCTCGGCACCTCCGGCCAGCGGGGTCAGCGTGAAGTCGTAGCGCTTGCGCCCTTCGGTCAGTTTCTGCCAGAAGCAGGGCAGCCCTTCGGACATGGGGACTTCGTATGCCGCGGGGATCGAAAGGTACACCTGATAGGAGAATTCCCCGGCCGTAAGCTGGTAGACGCCGTTCTCGTCGGTGGCTGTGCAGGTATATCCGTCGCTTACGACGATTCCCTGCAGTCTGTTCCCCTGGTTGTCGGTCACCACTCCGTAGATGTCGGTCAGCGGATCTATGGGGGTCTTTACCGGGCGGTCGTCGTCATTCGAGCACCCGGTAAAGATCAGGGCGGTGAGTGCGGCGATGATAAATATGTATCGTTTCATTGTATGCTGAATTAAGGTTTATATCGGGAGGCGCGCCCCGGGAAAACCCCGCCCGGGGCGCGTTTCCTCCTTGTTTATCTCCAGTAGTAGTTTTGTCCCAGGTCGGGGTTGATGTTCAGCGCCGTCTTGGGGATGGGGCGCAGGTAGCGCTTCTCCTCGAAGTTGCGGCCCACGGTATAGAGCAGACGTCCGGTCGTGCCGTTCTCCAGCGAATATTTGCTGTCGTCGAGTACGATGTACGTTACGCCGGGTTCGTTGCCGGCTTCGCCCGAAATCACGCAGACGTCGTTGATGCCGTCGCCGTTGAGGTCGTAGGAGGTATCCATGGCCGGGATGTAGATGCCGTACCACTGCTTGTTCAGCAGCTCGCCCGCATGCCAGCGCATCAGGTCATTGTAACGGAACCCTTCCAGCAGCAACTCGATGGCGCGCTCGCGGCGGATCTCCAGCAGGTCGCTGTCGCTCAGCCCGTAGTACTGTTGCAGATAGGGGTCTGCCGACGTCGGGCGCTTACCGTCGACGCCTGCGCGCTCACGCAGCGGTTTGATGGTCTTGTTCCAGATGTCGTCGCTGAATTCGCCCAGCTCGGCCTTTGCCTCGGCGTAGTTGAGCAGTACCTCGGCGTAACGCATGATGGGCAGCGAGTTGTAGGAAACCGATGCCGACTCGTATGCCTTGTCGTCGATGTTGAACTTGATGACCTGGTAGCCGGTCAGCGTCACCGTGAAATCGGGGGGTGTCGCGGTCGAAACGCCGCCCACCAGCTTCGTGTAGCCCGGCGTGATGATGCTCTGCGAGAGACGGTAATCGCGGTTTTCGACTTCGGTCGTGAACTCCTCGCCGGTCGCCGTGTGGCGCGAACCGTCCAAGTTGAGGTAGGTCTTCACGAAATCCTGGTCGAGCGACCAGCGCTGTCCGTAGCTGCCCGACGTGTAACGCCACGTCAGGTCGTGGAACGTGGTCATGCCGACGCTCATCTGGCGTGCCCAGATCACCTCGGTCGTGTTGACGGCCTCCTGCGTGAAGAGTTCCCGGTACTGGGTCTTGACGTTGGCGGGGTTGTTCACGATGCTGTATACGCCGGCCGCCATCAATTCCTCACATGCCTCGGCGCATTCGCGCAGGAATTTCTCCGAAGCCTGCTTGTCTTCCCACGCCTTGCCCGTCGACGGGTCTACCGAATGGTATTTGCGGTAGGTGCCTTCGAACAGGCAGACGCGGGCCTTGTAGGCCAGGGCGATGTACCGGTTGATGCGGGCGCAGTTGATCCAGTCCGACGACGTGTAGCAGTGCTCGCAGGCGAAGTTCAGGTCTTCGAGCACGCGCTCCATGACGTATTCACGGCTGTCGCGCGGTTTGTAGAGCGCCACCATGTCTTCGGGGTCGATCGGTTCGTCGTACCAGGGTACGGCACCGAAGGTCTTGACCTTCTCGAAATACTGCCATGCGCGCCAGAAACGGGCTGTGCCTTCGTAGTGGTTGTAGGTAGCTTCGGAGAGCCCCTTCGCCTCGCGCATGTGCACCAGGAAATAGTTGATGTTGTAGATCGGCGTCCAGTTACTGATCGACCAGCCGCTCTGCAGGTCGGGTGTCCACGAAGCGTTGGTCAGGAACGTGAACGACTTTTCGGTAGCCATAATGTCCGAGTATCCGTCGCCGTAACCCAGGTCTGCTGCGCTGGGGGTGTATTTCTGGATGAACCCGTTGATATAGGTCAGCAGAGAGCCTTCGTCCGTGAAATAATCCCCGGATCCGACCTTGGCGTCGGGATCCCTGTTAAGGAAATCCTCGCAAGACGTGAGCAGGAAACAGGCCGAAAGTAAAATATATGTTATCTTTTTCATTGTCGTCCGTAATTTAGAAAGTTATGCTCAAACCGATCGTGTACGATTTCATGACGGGATAACCGTCGCCGTCGCCGAAGTTGTCGCTACCGAACTTGTTGGTTCCGTAGTCCGCATCGCCGGCGTAGATACCTTCCGGGTCGTAGTTCTTCGCGTACTTCTTGAGCGGTGAGAAGGTCAGGAGGTTCTCGCCCGACACATAGATCTTGAGTGCCTGGAGGCCGATCTTGTTGACCAGCTCCTTGGGGAAGTTGTAGTCGATGGTGAGGTTCTTCAGGCGGATGTACGAAGCGTCCTGCACGTAGCGCGTGTTGGGCTGCGCGAGGATCAGGCCCGAGTCGCTGGCCGAATAGCCGACCAGGCGCGGCCAGTAGGCGCCGCGGTTGGTCGGTGACCAGCGGTCGCTGTTATGCCACGGGAGTGCCATGCTGTACGGGCGGCCGTACTGTCCCCAGAAATAACCCGACTCCTTGGCCGGATACCAGTCGCGTTTGCCGACGCCCTGCCACATCATGCTGATGCCGATGCCGTTCCAGCGCACGCCGCCCTGGATGCTGTAACTGTAGCGGGGCGTGGTGTTGCCGATCTTCACCAGGTCGCCGTGGTCGTAGATCGTGTTGTTGCCGTTGTTGACGTATCCGTCGCCGTTCAGGTCGAGGTAGCGCGGGTCGCCGGCCTGCCAGGTCGCCGAACGGTTGGTGAACTTCGAATAGTTGGCCCATGTCTGCGCCTCTTCGTCGCTCTGGAACAGCCCGTCGCACTTGTAGCCCCACATTTCGCCGAGGGTCATCCCCTCGTAATAGTTGATCGAGTAGTTGGTCGGGAGCGTGCCAGTTTTGGCCGTATAGCGGGTGATCTTGCTGGTGTTGTCCCATACGGCGACTTTAATATTGTAGCTCAGGGTCTTGCCCGCAACCTTGTGGCTGTCGCGCCACGACAGGCTGGCCTCCCACCCGTCGGTGCGCATGTCGGCGTAGTTACCCTTGGGGGCGCTGTTGCCGAATACGGCGGGCAGCTCTTCGCCCACCACATACATGTCGGTTGTCTTCTTGCGGTAGATGTCGGCCGAGAAGTTCAGGCGGCCGTTGAATGCCTCGAAATCCAGGCCGAGGTCATAGGTCGTGGCCTTTTCCCATGTCAGGCTCTTGGGAATCGGGGAGGGTGCCTGCGTGTAGTTGAACACCGAACCGTTGTTCAGCAGGCTCGACTGTGCGATCGACATCGTGGAGAGGTAGGCGTAGGCATCGCTGATGAGGCCGTTGCCCGCTGAACCGACCGATGCGCGGATCTTCAGGTTGTCGAGCCAGTTGGCGTTTTTCATGAAGTTCTCTTCCGAGATGCGCCATCCCACCGAACCCGAGGGGAAGAATCCCCAACGCTGGTTGGACGGGAACTTGGAGTTACCGTCGTAACGGCCGCTGGCTTCGAGCAGGTATTTTCCTTTGTACGAGTAGCTTACGCGGTAGAATGCGCCGACCAGTCCCCAGTCGTAGCTGCCGTTGTCCTTCAGGGTCATCGCTTCGCCTTCCAGCAGGCTGAAGTTGGGCTTGCCGGGGATGATGATGCCCTCGCGGCTCATCAGGTTGCTCTTGTAGGTATAATCTTCGATGTTCCAACCGCCCATGATACTTAGCGAGTGGGTGTCGCCCAAGCGGGGCGTGTAGGTCAGCGTGGCGCTCGAAGCGACTTTCTGGCGGTTGTAGGAGCGCTCTTCGTAGAGCGAGCCCGAGGGGCGTTCGCCCGAACTGTCGGGCCCCGTGTAGTAGGTGTAGCTGTTCACGGCCTGCCGGCGGTCGGTCTGGTTGAAATAGAAGCTCACGTCGGCGGCGGCGACCAGCACGTCCTTCAACAGGTCGATCGTGACCGCCGTGCGGTTGTTCATGTCGAACTTGCGGTCTTTACGCCACGAGTTGCCCTCGACGAAGCCTGCCCAGCCCGTGTATACGGCCGCTTCCGTCCACGTGCCGTCGGGATTGGTGACCAGAGCTACGGGGTAAGCCTGGTGGTTGAGCATGCGCGATACCGTCATCGGCGTTGTGGAGATGCCCGTGTGGCTCGTCGGCTGGTGCGAATAGCGGTACATGAAGTCGGTGGTGTTCTCCACGCGCAGCCACGGCTTTACGTTGACGATGCCTTTGGCTTTGACGTTGAACTGCTGGTATTTCTCGTCGCCGGCGTTGTAGATGCCGTCCTGCTCGAACATACGGCCCGAGACGTAGTACGATGCCACGTCACCGCCTCCTGTCACGCTGATGTTGTGCTGGTGTCCGGTCGTATAGTCCTTGTAGAATACGTCGTACCAGTTGGTGTTGCCGAAGTATTCGTAGACGTTGCGGTTGTTGACGCGCCATTTCTCATACGAGGGGTCGCTGTTGCGGCGTGCCAGTTCGTTGTACCAGGTGCGCGAGAATTTGAATACGTTGTTGATGTTCGAGGGATCCTTGCCGAATGCGTTGACATAGGATTCCAGGAACGAGGTGGTATAATCGTAGCCGTTGGTGACCATCTGGGGCTTGGTGGCGCGCTTGTAGAAGGTGAAGGTACCGTTGTAAGTCACCTTGGCACTGCCTTTCTGCGGCTTCTTGGTGGTAAGGAGGATCACGCCGAAGGTACCGCGGGCACCGTATACGGCGGTCGACGAGGCGTCCTTGAGCACCGTGATCGACTCGATGTCGTCCGGGTTTACGGTCGACATGTCGGTTTCGACGCCGTCGACCATCACCAGGGCCGAACCGCCCGAACCGATCGAGTTCTCCGCGCCGCGGATGCGCACCGTCGCGCCGCGGTTGGGCTTACCGTCGGAAAAGGTCATCGTAAGGCCGGGGATGGCGCCCTGCAACGAGCGCGAAATGCTCATCGACGAACCCATGCGCTCTTCGAGGCCCTTTGTCGAAAGGGTTTCGACGGCACCTACGATGTCGCGGCGCTTCTGTACGCCGTAGCCGACGACGACGACCTCTTCGAGGCTGGTGTTGTCTTCGCTCATGGTGACGTCGATGGTGGATTGGTTGTTGACGTGGATTGTCTGGGGTTTGTAGCCCACATAGCTGAAATTCAGGCTCTCTGAATTGTCAGCATTGATCGTGTATGTACCGTTGGCATCGGTAGTCGTGCCTTTCGTGGTACCGGGGACGGTGACGGTGACACCTATGAGTGGATTTCCCGTGTCGTCTTTAACGATACCCGAGACGGCCTTCCCCCCCCCTTGTGCCGAGGCCGGGAGCGCAAATGTCACATATAAAAGAATAACCGTCAGGAGCCTGATGTACGAGCGTATTTTGCCCAGTACGTCAAGTCCGGTCAGCGTGTAACATTGTTTCATTTTACATCAGTTTAAGTTATCAATCGGTTCGTTGCCGGATCCCATACCTATTATTATATAAGGCCGGGTTTTTCCGGGGATTTCGGCTGGTTGCAAGTCATTCCCGATATAACTTCTGCTGGAGAGTGTGAAAAAAAGTAGTTAGGTTTTCGCGTGTGTCAGGTTTGTGTGTTTTAATTATTTAATAAATAAGGTTCTTCTAATTTTGCTTTCAAATATATGTTTTTATTTTCTTTCATGCAACTATTTGGTTTGAAAACTTTGCAAAAAGAATAGTAAAAATTATGTAGGTTTGGGGTGTTTTTATATTTATATATTGTAAATACCTTAAAATCAATTATTAGTGTTTGTATTTTGTTAGTCTTGATTCGTGTTGCCTTATTATTGTCTTTTGTGTGGCAAAGCTCGTTTATTGATGTTTCATGCGTGTTAAAAACTATTTAAATAATCACTAAAGGAAACAATTTGTGTTGCAATAGTGTTTTTAAGGTGTGAAAATTTGCAAAAAAGAAAAAATGTGCTTATGTTTGTCCTGCAAGTTGTTCCGACATATCTCTTGAGAGTAAGGACGCGCCCCGAGGCGTATCCGCTTTGCTATTTTCGGTAATAGTTATTACTCTAATCAAAATGTTATGAAACTTATGAAAAATTGGATAAAGACGATGCTCTTCGTGTCGGCCCTCTGTCTGGCGGCTTGCTCCGACGATCCGGATGTGGCTCCGCTCAAACGGGATACCGATGCCGTCGAGCTGACGTACAATTCAGGCGCCACGACCCAGATCTCGGTACGCTATGCCGGTTCGTGGTCGGCGCGTGTCGAGTGTACGGACGGAAGCGGGGCTCCGGTGAACAACTGGTTCTCCGTCTCTCCGGACAATGGTGTCGGTAACGGACGCGATTACCAGTGGGTGACCGTTACGGCCGAGCGTAATGCCGGCGACAAACGCACGGGATACATTTATCTGAAACCGGCCAACGGCGAAGAGATCAAGATCGAGGTTGCACAGGCCGACGGCCATTTCTCGGTGAAAGACCCCGTGATTTCAGGGTCGCTCAAGTCTAATACGGAATCCGCTGCGACGCTCGAAATCGCCTATGACAAGGCTTTCGGCGAAGAAATCGTGGAGATCGAAGCTACGCTCGACGGCCCTGCCGCCGAGGGGCTCAGCATTAGCAGTCCGTATCAGTCCGTGATCGAACGCGAAGGCAGCGGTACGATTTCGGTGCCTATCACCGGTGTCCCCGTGGCGCTGGGCGAGATGGTTTGCCATGTGACTTTCAAGCTCGACGGGGTCGTGAAGTTCCAGGGCGATGTCTCGGGGAACGTAAGCTCGTCGAACGAGGTGTTCAGCATGGGCTTCGACTTGTTCAAGTGGGGCGGCGATTACCCGAACAACAAGAAGGGCCCCGGCCCGAACGGAAGTTCCGGTGCCGGCAAGGATTTCGATGGCACGGAGCCTGCGGAACCCGATGTGATTTCGGCGGGATCCGACGGTACGAGCGACGTTTTCAACACGATGGGCGAGACCTACCGCATCAACCGCGGCGTTGAAAAGTGGTCGGGCTTGCGTGTATATGAGCACCCGGGTTATGTGAAGCTGGGGGTTACGGCCAATGGCGGCTGGATCATGACGCCGGAGCTCGAAAGCCTTTCGGCGGCACCCGAGACCGTGTCGGTTTCGATCGACTTCCTGCGTTTCGATAACGAAACGGGTACCTACATCGTTTCTGCCGAGGGTGCCGGAGTCGTAACCAACGGCGAAGTGAACAATACCGTGCTCCCGGCACAGACTTCGGCTGCCGGCCGCAAATGGAAGACGCTGACCTTTACCGTTCAGGACGCTACCAACAAGACGCGCATCAAGATCGAGGCGCAGACCTATAACGAAAAGGGGTACCGTATCAATATCGACAATATCGTCGTTATGGCTGCCGACAAGACGGAGGTGACCGAGAAACTGCCGGCCCCCGAGCTTGAAAAGATTACCTATACGCCCGCCAAGACTTCCATCGCATTTGCGTGGGAAGGCGTGAAGGGGGCGACCTCCTATGAGGCTTCCGTGGCGCAGCAAACGCGTCCCGACTTCAGGAAAACCGTCGAGACAGAGGATTCGAACTGCGAGTTCGCCGATCTGGAACCCGGCCTTTATATCTTTACCGTCAGGGCGCTTTACGCCGGGAATGCGGAATTCAATTCCGACCCGACGCAGAAGGTCGTGGGGACTTTGGGCTTCGCGGCTGAAATTAGCGACGCCAACAGAATTGGCGGCTGCCGACGTGACCTCCTCGGGGGCCAAGATCAGCTGGGCCGAAGTGAACGGCGCCGCCAATTACCGGGTCGTGGTCAAAACGACGTTCGATGGGCAGGAGGTTGCCTCGACGATCGTCGGCGCCACCAGCTATACGGCTGCCGGGCTCAAGGCCGGTACGGATCATACGGTTTCGGTTCAGGCGCTTGTCGGCGACGGCTCCGTGGCGAATGAATTCGATTCGGACGTGGTGGCGGTTCAGTTCGTGACCACCGATCCCGTGCCTATGATTGCTCCCACTGCGCGGATTTACGCGAAGACACACGGCCTTGCCGTGCTGGAGTGGGAGCTGTCCGCCGCAGCGTTGGAGCAGCAGCCCGTAGGGTCGACCGATACCTATGATTTCCGGGTGAAGGATGCCGGCGGGAATGTGATCCGGTCGATCGAGAACTTCTCGAAATTCAATTTTACGAAGTATAAATATTACCGGCTCGTGTGGGGCGGGCTGACGCCCGGGGCGACCTATACACTGGAGCTCCGCCGCAAGTCGACGGCGAATAAGGAGGCGCTTCTCGATTCCGAGTGGGCTTCGGCTTCCGTTACGACCGACGCGGCTCCCGACAAGTCCGGATACCTCCTCTATAAGGACTTCGAGAATCTTCCCGGAGGCGGTCAGCCCTTCTATGGTGCCTACGGCTTCAGCCTGGGCAGCACGACCGATTTTTCCGATCCGGATAAGATATTGATTACGACGGGCGATGCGAACTCCATCTATTGCCAGGGCGTGAAGGATAATGACTCTTATTTCAGTGCATACCTGCCCGAGTGGGATCGTGCGGATTGGAAGGCTAACAGTTCCAATGTCGGGCTTGCCGCCGGATATATGAAATTCGGTGGCGGCAAGAATCCCGCATGGCTGACTTTGCCGAAACTTTCCTCGTTGTCCGGTGCTACGGAGATCGAGCTGGAATTCGATGCGTGCCCCTATTATGAGCCCAGTACGAAGGGGGATATGATGGCGCCCTCGAACACCGATATTACCGAGTATTTCGGGGTGACGGTGACCGGAGCGACGATCGTGAGCGTAACGGGCGAGACCTCGACCGATGCTGTTATCAGTGACGGCGGTGCCACGGTGACTTTACGTAACGTGCTTGTGGATAAAATGATCGAGGAGGGACTGAAGGATACGTACCGCTATACGAATCACAAAGTGAAGATCACCGGCGTTACGGCCGATACGCGCATTAAAATCTATTCGGCTCTTGATAAAGATGGTGAAAACCATCGTATGTGGCTGGATAATCTGAAAGTTAAGAAGGTTAATTAGTTTTGGTGGATATGGTGAACCGGGGGCTGCGGGTGTCTGCAGTCCCTGGTTTTTATCGACATTGGAGATTAAAAAGAAAAGAAAAAGATAGCTATTTGTTGGTATTTTGTTTTCTTATATTGCATAATAAAGTAAAATATGTTAACTTTGAGGCATGAAAGGGAAAATTCTTGCGTCTTTATTTTGCTTTAGGATGGCTTATCCCCTTTTCCGGATGGTAATAAATTAATTTCGTACTATGAATAAAGTAGAAAGTGCCCTGTCGCGCACGACCGACACCAAGGCGTTGGTGATCGGAACCGATACCCTTCCGCAGGTTGCGGAAATGTTCAGAAAACTTTTCCCGGATAAGCGGGCGCTTGTTGTGGCCGATGCCAATACATGGCGCGTGGCCGGCGATGACGTGCATAAGATACTGGCCGGAGCGGGTGTCGCGCAGGATGAACCATATGTCTTTACCGACCCGAAGCTCTATGCCGAATGGGCGTATGTCGGGGAGCTGGATACCGTGCTTGCCGAGACCGATGCCGTGCCCGTAGCCGTCGGTTCGGGGGTGATCAACGACCTGACGAAACTCTGTTCCAGCCATAACGGACGCCGTTACATGGTCGTGGGTACGGCCGCTTCGATGGACGGTTATACGGCCTACGGAGCCTCGATCACCAAGGACGGCAACAAGCAGACTTTCGATTGCCCGGCGCCGCTGGGGATGGTGCTCGACCCGAACATCGCTGCGGCTGCGCCTGCGAAGCTCTCCGCCTCGGGCTATGCCGACCTGATTGCCAAGATCCCGGCCGGTGCCGACTGGATGCTGGCCGACGCCGTGGGGTCGGAGTTGATGGACGACTTCGCATTCTCGGTGGTGCAGGACGGCCTGAAAGAGGCGCTCTGCGACCCGGCGGGCGTACATGCGGGGAATGTCGTCAAAGTGGAACAGCTGGCCGAAGGGTTGCTGCTGAGCGGTTTTGCGATGCAGGCAACCCAGTCGAGCCGACCCGCGTCGGGAGCCGAACACCAGTTCAGCCACCTGTGGGACATGGAACACCTCAAATACAACGGGGCATCCGTTTCGCACGGGTTCAAGGTGGGCATAGGTACGCTTGCGTCGACGGCATTCCTCGAAATGCTGCTCGAAGCTCCGGTCGGGGAACTCGACGTCGAAAAGTGCGTCGCAGCCTGGAAATCATGGGAGGAGACCGAGGCGGACATTCGCCGGATCTTCGATAACGACCCCGAATTCGTGGCCCGCGGGTTGGTGGAGACCAAGGGTAAATACGTCGATAAGGAGGGGTTGTGCAGGCAGTTGCAGCGCCTGAAGAAAGCATGGCCCGAGCTGAGCGTGCGTATCCGCCGGCAGATCATCCCGTTCGGGGAAGTCCGCCGCCGCCTCGAGCTGGTCGGTGCGCCCTACGAACCCGAGCAGATCGGCGTCTCACGTGCCAGGTTCCGGGCAAGTTTCGAAAAAATACCTTACATGCGCAGTCGTTTCACGGTCATCGACGTCGCTTTCCGTTGCGGTTGGATGGAACAATGGCTCGATAAACTTTTCGGGAAAGGCGGAATTTGGGAAATAAAGTAGTATATTTGCAAACTGAAACTACTAAACTTTCATTCCGAAATGACTCCTGAACAAACCAAACGCTTCAAGTATTGGCAGACGCGTACCATCATCGCCACGATGGTGGGTTATGCGCTCTTTTACTTCGTGCGTAAAAACTTCTCGCTGGCGATGCCCGGCCTGGAGGCCGACCTGGGGATCTCGAAAACCAGCCTGGGTATTTTCCTGACCCTGAACGGTGTGGTCTACGGGCTTTCGCGTTTCGTGAACGGTATCCTGGCCGACCGCATGAACGCCCGCTGGTACATGGCCATCGGGCTTGCGCTCTGTGCGCTGGCCAACTTCGCCTTCGGATTCGGCGAGGATGTCTCCTACTGGATCACGGGGCAGCACGACGGTTCGCAGTTCACCAATACGATGATCCTCTTCATGGGGATCATGTGGGTGATAAACGGCATGTTGCAAGGGACGGGATTCCCTCCCTGCGCGCGTCTGCTGACCCACTGGATTCCGCCTACGGAGCTGGCGACCAAGATGTCTGTGTGGAATACCTCGCATTCGATCGGTGCGGGCCTCGTGGTGATTCTCTGCGGTTATATCATGGGTACCGTGGGCATGAACATGACGGCCGACCCCGACGCCGTGGCGACGATCGCCGCCAATCTGGGCGTTGCGCCCGACGATGCCGCCGGGATGGAGCGCGTCATGACTTCGGCTGCGCATGTCGGGGCGTGGAAATGGTGTTTCTGGGTACCTTCGGCCATCGCATTCGCCGGGGCGATCGGATTGGTCGCCTTCCTGCGCGATACGCCCTCTTCGGTCGGGCTTCCCGAACTGGAAGGCACCGAGGTGAAGGAGGTGAAGAAGGAGACGAAGAGTGCCGAGCACCGCGCATTCCTGATGAAGCACGTGTTCAGGAACCCGCTGATCTGGATCCTGGGCTTCGCCAATTTCTTCGTATATATCGTCCGTTTCTCGGTGCTCGACTGGGGGCCTTCGCTGCTGAGCCAGTCGAAGGGCGTCAGCATGTCGCATGCCGGGTGGCTCGTGGCGATGTTCGAAATCGCCGGTATCGTCGGCATGTTGTTTGCCGGCTGGGCTACGGACAAATGGCTCAGGGGCCGTGCGCACCGCACCTGCGTGTTCTGCATGGCGGGTGCTGCGCTGTTCGTGTTCTTGTTCTGGCAGTTGCCTGCCGATGCTCCCGTGTGGTTGCTCTTCCTCACGCTGTGTGCCGCCGGGTTCTGCATCTACGGCCCGCAGGCGCTGATCGGCATTGCCGCCGCGAACCAGGCTACGAAAAAGGCTGCCGCGACGGCCAACGGGCTTACCGGCCTGTTCGGTTATGCCAGCACGGTCGTTTCGGGCGTGGGGCTGGGCTTCGTGGCGCAGCATTACGGTTGGAACTGGGCTTATGTAGGGATTATCGGCGTAGCCGTCGTCGGCATGCTGGTATTCCTGATGATGTGGGGGGCGCGTGCCGACGGTTACGATGCCGAACCGGAACGGAATTAAACAGTATGTTCCTATTTTAGATGATGATACGGGTCTTGCGATCCGGGAGTGTCCGAACCGGAGCGCGGTTTCGGACACTTTTTTTGATAAAAGCGAAAAAATAACTATATTTGCTCCAATAACTGCTAAAAAGACAGAGAGATATGCTGAGCATTGCCGAACGACACAAATATATCCTCGACAAACTGAACAAATATGGTTTCGTGCGCATCACCGACGTGGCGAACGAGCTGGGGGTTACGAAGGTAACGATCCGCAAGGATGTGAAAATCCTGGAGAGCAAAGGGCTGCTTTACAAGGTACACGGCAGCGCCCGTCCCGCCAATCCCCATGTCGCCGACCTCGACGTGCATGTCAAGGACAATATCAACCGCGATGCCAAGCGCCTCATCGCGCAGCGCGCCGTGGAGTTGTTGGACGATAACGATTCGATCATCATCGCATCGGGGTCTACGATCTATTCTTTCGCCGAGGAGATCAAGATGCGCCAGTGGCACCATCTGAACATCGTCACGCCGTTCCTGCGGCTGGGTGTGCTGCTCAACGAGGCGGAGAATGTCAATGTCGTGCAGCTGGGCGGTACGGTGCACAAGAAGTCGCTTTCGGTGCTGGGCGAGGAGGCCTCGCGGTCGCTGGACGACTGCATCTGCTCGAAACTCTTTTTCGGGGTGGACGGCATCGACCTCGAACACGGCATCACCACCTCGACGCTCGACGAGGCGAAACTCACGCGCAAGATGATGAAGGCCTCGTCGCAGAATATCGTGCTGGCCGACTCGTCGAAATTCGGGCAGCGCGGCTTCGGACGCATCTGTGCGTTGGAGGATATCGACGTGATCATCACGGACGACGGGATTCCTGAACAGATGGTCACCATCGTCGAAGAGGCGGGCGTCGACCTGATTATCGTCAGATAACGCTACCCGGGGAGGGAAGCTTATTCCGGATTACAGAGCCGTTACGGGGCGGTTGGCGTTTCCGGTGGCAGGGGGTGGTGTGGATTATTTGTTGAAAATTTTCCGGCTAAATTTTGCATGCCCGGCAAAAAAGCCCTACCTTTGTGCACAATTATAGTGATCCCGAGAACCTATGAATTGTAAACCCAGCATATTGTCGGCGCAGGCTTCCTGGCAGCAAGACTATTGGTCGGGCGACGTATTTCCTCCGGTTTTCGGCGATTTTGTTTTATTAGGGTAACTGTTTCAGTTGCCCTATTTTTTTACGCTTACGCAGATGAAGACGCTTTATACCAATGCCGTAATTTATGACGGCGGCCGTTTTGCGGCCGGGGAGTTTGCCGTCGACGGGGGGCGTGTCGTGCCCGCCGGGGGCGTTGCCGACCGGGTCGTAGACCTCGGGGGGCGCCGCGTGGTGCCGGGGCTTGTCGACGTGCATGTCCACTTGCGCGAACCGGGGTTTTCGCAGAAGGAGACCATTGCGACGGGTACGGCGGCTATACGACGGTATGTTCGATGCCGAACCTGAACCCTGCGCCCGACACTCCGCAGACGCTCCGTGCGCAGACCGACATCATCCGCCGCGATGCCGTCGTGCGCGTAGTTCCCTACGGCTGCATCACGATGGGGCAGCGCGGCTGCGGCCGGCTGGTCGATTTTGCGGCGCTGGCGCCCGAGGTCGTCGGCTTTTCGGACGATGGCCGCGGCGTGCAGTCGGACGGCCTGATGGAAGAGGCGATGCGCCGCGCTGCACAGGTGGGGAAGCCGGTCGTGGCGCACTGCGAGGTCGACGACCTGCTGCGGGGCGGCTATATCCACGACGGGGAGTACTGCCGTGCGCACGGGCATAAGGGCATCTGTTCGGAAAGCGAGTGGCGGCAGGTGGAACGCGATATCGCGCTTGCGGAAAAGACCGGCTGCCAGTACCATGTCTGCCATGTGTCGACCCGTGAGAGCGTCGAACTGGTACGCCGCGCCAAGGCCAGGGGCCTGCGCGTGAGTTGCGAGACGGCCCCGCACTACCTGCTGCTCTGCGACGAGG
>ERZ773173.2006-NODE-2006-length-16302-cov-6.799532_pt1 | contig 16302 bp, 11 predicted proteins | sample MGYA00580535_ERZ773173 | MGnify/ENA primary metagenome ERZ773173 (study PRJEB29015, sample SAMEA2737856) | human gut metagenome | biome: human gut; feature: human-associated habitat; material: faeces | place: China | collected 2012 ...
GCTGAAACGCCGGACGGCCGCTTGTCAAAACGGCTCATTTGCCGTTTTCTGAGGTTGGGTAGCCTTCATTGATTTCAGCGGCGCAAAATGTGCTTGACAGGTACAGTCTACTTATGATAGACTTCAAGTATCAAAAATCTATCATAAATAGACCAACAAAAAAAGGAGGCCCACATGGACGGTTACAAACTGGGCGTTGTTGAGACGCATTTTGCAGAACTCATCTGGCAGCACGAGCCGCTGACCTCCGGTGAACTGGTGAAACTGTGCGAACAGGAGCTGCAATGGAAGAAATCCACGACCTACACAGTACTCAAAAAACTCTGCGAACACGGTATCTTTCAGAACGAAAACGGCACGGTCACTTCTCTTCTCTCACAGGAGGGTTATAACGCCGTACAGAGCGAGAAATTTGTGGAGGACACCTTCGACGGTTCCCTTCCCGCGTTTCTGGCGGCTTTTACCACCCGGAAATCTCTTTCGGAGAAGGACATTGCGGAAATTCAGCGCATGATCGACCGCTGCGGAAAGGAGTGAGCCAATGGCCGCCGTCTTTTTGAAGCTCTTAAATCTGAGTATTTCCGCAAGCTGGCTGGTGCTGGCCGTGCTGGTACTGCGCCTGATATCAAAGCGTTCGCCCAAGTGGATGAATGTTCTGCTTTGGGGCATCGTCGCGCTGCGGCTTATGCTGCCATTCTCCATAGAGAGCGCGTTGAGCCTGATTCCCAGTGCCGAAACGGTCAGCCCCGCAGTCGTGCAGTTTGACCCTGCGCCGACCATCACGAGCGGCGTGAACATCATCGACAACGCTGTGAATCCCTCGCTCAGCGAGCATTTTGCCGCCGCGCCGACGATGAGCGTCAACCCGCTTTATGTGTGGACCTATCTCGCGGGCTGGGTGTGGCTCATCGGCCTTGGAGTCATGCTGCTCTATGCGCTCGTGAGTTATCTTCGGCTGCGCCGACGCGTGAGTGTATCGCTCTGTGTGCGGGAAAATATCTACCTTTGTGATGCCATTTCCTCGCCGTTCATCCTCGGCGTTGTAAAACCACACATCTATCTGCCCTCCGGTCTGGACGAGGTGCAGCGGCAGAATGTACTCTCGCATGAGAGGGCGCATCTTACGCGGCGTGACCACTGGTGGAAGCCGCTGGGCTTCGCGCTGCTTGCGGTTTACTGGTTCAACCCCGTGCTGTGGCTCGCCTATGCGCTGCTCTGCCGCGACATTGAGCTGGCCTGCGACGAGCGGGTGATCCGCACGATGGACGAGAGCGCCGTCAAGACCTATTCCACGGTGCTGCTTGCGTGCAGTATGCCGCGTAAGGCGGTCATCACCTGCCCGCTTGCGTTCGGTGAAGTTGGCGTCAAGGAGCGTGTGAAAAATGCGCTTCACTACAAAAAGCCCGCGTTCTGGGTGGTCGCGGCGTCGGTCGCCGTGTGCGTCGTTGTGGCGGTGTGCTTTCTGACGAATCCGGAACACGAAACGATGAAGTGGGCGAAGAATCTGCGCGTGGATGATGTGGTGCGTGTTGAATTGACGATTATGCCGCAGGCGACCAACAAGCAGTATAAAGACTTCAATGCAGACGAAATTGCCGAGGCGGTTGCACTCATCAACAAAAGTAGCGGACGGTATATCAGTGAACCAGAGTCGCTCAACGGCAGTACGATGACACTCTACATCACCACAGCTGACGGCGTGCAGCACACAGTTACGAACAATGGCAATATCTATATCCGAATTGACGGAGATACCTACCGGAGCACCCATATCACTTGGCCGTACACCGAGGGAGATTCCCCTCTGCCTGACAGTTTTCAGGTCGGTGATACGCAAGCTGCCGATGCGAACCGCTTCTATGTGGATGATTGGAGCATCTGCATTGTTGGTCAATGGCTGCGTAATCTCGGAACTCGCGTGTGGTTGGCTGACAACAGCGACGCTTACCTTAGCGTTGTGAAGCAGGACAGCCTTGCAGATGAGCTGGCCGGTCTACAAAACGCCGGTCACGCCGTAGAAGAGTTGGACGGATACTACCGCTGCGTCACGCAGGAAGGGTTAAGCAACACGATTGTCTACCTCTATCCCGTGCTATCCAATGAATCCTGCTACTGGGTAGAAACTCATTGGAGCTACGACAATGCGGACGAGTCAGAGGTTGAAGTGCAGGCAACGCAGCTTCGCATGATGGCGGAGAGCTTCCGTGTGGAAAATGGAAGCAGTACGGCAGATGCCCTCATCGGCAGCTATAATGCTATCGAGCAGCATCAAGACAGCATTGTGCTTGATGCCGAAAAATGGCAAGGAAATTATTCTAAGACCTTTATTGTTACTGACAAGACTAAAGTACCAATTAGCACTCTAATCACTGTATATTTTACCTATGAAAGTAATGACAACGGAGGATATTCTATTGTTAGTATTGACTCGGTAAAGGCGGAAAAGAATAGTGGATGGACTTATGTTGATAATGTAGCTACTGTAAATGGTGACATATTATATAGCAATCAAAGGCGTGAAGCGGTAATACCAGTTGCATATCAAGCGAGTATAGGAAGTGGGTTAGAACCGCAAGATTGTCTAATCCGGCTTGACTTGTCACAAATTGACCGTCTCACCCTTCCCAGCCAGGATGAGATCGACAATCTGCACGGCGATACGGCATCGGATGACTTTAGTATCAGCGGCACCGTTTTTTCCTATGGGGATGAAAGCTGGGATCTTGCGGAGCAAAGTCCCGCCATCACTTCTCTCCTCAACTGTGACGCAGTAGGGCAGTACGTGGTAATTACTGGCCACGGTGGACCGAAAAACGCCCTTTACTTCATTTTTGATACGGAAAGCCGCAACTTCTCCAACGCTTTCATCGGCACCCACCTCGTCTGGCAGTGCGATGATCTTTCCACCGCCGCCTACGTTGATGGCAGCAACATTCTCTCGATTGATGGGCGCACACTTGCCGAATTGGACCTTGCGGAAAATGAGTACGTCTATGGTCTTTCCTATTCACAGGACGGCACAGTGCTGACCGCGACCATCGTAAGCAGCGAAGAAACGGAACGAATTGTCCGTCTCACTCTCCCCTAATCATATCACACACCGCGTTTCAGGAAAATTTTCTTTTACTTTCTCTGATTTCATGGTATATTTATGTTAGCAAAGGGGTGGTTTTATGGCGCCATACAGCATTGAAGAACTCCGTAATATTGTTTCCCCCATCGCGCGGGCCCACGGTGTGGCAAGCGTATCCCTTTTCGGCTCTTACGCCAAGGGCTTGGCTGATGCTGGCAGCGATGTTGATCTTAAAATCGACAAGGGTGCTCTGCGCTCCCTGTTCCAACTCTGCGGGTTTCGGCTGGCCATTGAGGATGCCTTAAAGCTGCCGGTGGATCTGGTGACAAGCGACTCCTCCGATAAATCATTCTTAGACATGATCCAGAAAGACGAGGTGGTGCTCTATCGAAACGCGTGACCGACTTATTTTGCAAAAAATCGCTCTCTATTGCCAGCGTGTTGCTGACAATTTGGAGCGCTACCATCATGACTTTTCCGCTTTTGAGCAGGACTATCTCTTTCAGGACGCTTGTTGTATGTGCGTTGTCCAAATTGGCGAATTAGTATCGCAGCTTTCCGACGAAACTAAGGCACAAAACAAAGCAATTCCGTGGCGTATCATTAAGGACACCCGGAATTTCTATGTCCACGCTTATGGTGCAATCGACATCCCCTCTGTGTGGGATACACTGATAAATGACATTCCTGCTTTGAAAATTGCCTGTGAAGCGATCCTGACCCAGTTTTGACCCAGAATAGGATTGGAGCGGGCAGGTCTGGACGGAAACAACGGAAAATCCGCCGAACGAATGATGGCAAATAGCATAAATCGGAGCCGAAACAGCTCCGATTTGTGCGTGAGACAACCTACGGACCAGAAGGCCGGGGGTTCGAATCCCTCACGGCGTACCAAAAGTCCTCGAAATCGTCTGATTTCGAGGACTTTTGCTTTTCATAAGTTCCGTTTTTTTGGTACTGCTTTTTTCTGACCCAAACGCTGACCCCAACGGGAGCGGGTAGCGGAAAGGTCTATACCGCACGGGAGAGGATATTGCCCATTGTTTGCGCCGCTTTGATCTGCGCGTCGGTGGTCACATGGGCGTAGGTGTCCAGCGTAAAGCCCGCGGAGTAGTGACCGAGCATACTGCTGACTGTTTTCACGTCCACGCCGTTTTGCAGGGCCATCGTCGCGAAGGTGTGTCTGAGGTCGTGGAATCGGATGCGGGGCAGTCCGGCCCGTTTCAGCACCCGCTGGAGCATATGCAACACGCTGTCCGGTGACATGGGGCCTCCGCTTGACGAGGGAAACACCCATTCGCTGCTGTTCACCTTACACTTTTGTATTTTCAGAACGCTGATCGCGTCCGCCGACAATGGCAGTGTGCGATAGGCGTTTTTCGTTTTCAGCGGAGCCTCGACCACTTTGCCGTTCTGCCGGGAAATGGCCCGCTGCACCTTGACTGCGTTGTGTTCGAGGTCTATGTCCGTCCACTTTAGACCCAGCAGTTCGCCCCGGCGCAATCCCGTTGCGAGGTCGAGGTAGTAGAGTTCGTACACGCCGCTGTCTTTTGCCTCGCGGAAGAAGGCGCTGAGTTGGTCGGCGGTCAGGGTTTTCATCTCTTTGTGTTCCACTTTCGGCAAGGCGCAGCCCTGTGTGGGATTTTTCGTGACGAGGTGCTGCTCGATAGCGAGGTTGTACGCCGAGCCGATCATCTGGTGGATGTTCCGCACTGTCTTGGGAGCCAGACCTTTCGGCTTTTTCTTGGCCTCGATGCGGTCTACCCGGCCACCGTCCAGCAGGTGCTTGTAGAACCGCTGTAAGTCCAGAGAAGTGAGATCTGCCAACGGGATGCTGCCGATCTGCGGCTTGATGTGGTTTTTCAGAAAGCCTTGCGAGGTTTTGTAGGTCGATGGGCGCAATTTCACCTTGGCATAGTTCTCCATCCAGACCTCCAGCCAACTTCCCACGGTGTAGGTCTTGGCCCGTCCGTAGTCGATGCCGACGTTTTCCTCGATGGCCCTTTTCAGTTTTTCTTTTACTTCCGCCTGCGTCTTCCCGAGGACATTTTTGATGATGGCCTTGCCTGTCTCCGGATCGTGACCGACTGTGTACCGCCCCTCCCAACGTCCGTCCTTTCGTTTTCGGATGTTCCCTTCCCCGTTCGCTCGTCTTTTCGGCATGGTATCAGCCTCCTTTGCCAACGAACAATACCGTAACCAAGGGGACAAAGCTACTGAAAAGAGGAATCGTTATCAGAAAGTTATCATTTGAGTTTGGAGGATCTTCGCTGCCCTATCTTTGTCTATGGCGGCGCAATTTTTGCGCTGCCTAAGGCGTTCTTCTTTGGTTACAGCGGTGCGATTTTTGAACGCTTGAAAGTCTCTTTTTATCGACTGCGGTGACTCAAAACATGCTTGCCCTGCACCATTGATCACGCGGAGGTGATTACCTCGATTTCCTTCCGAAACGGCCACAAGGCACCACCTAAATCCTTGGGGCATCTGCGTTTGCGGGAACCAAGACGCCAGCCGCTCTGAAATTCCCTTCAAAAGGCGCCACAACAGACTGCATTGAAACCCCCGTCAACTGCCCGCACTGCGGGCAGAAGTGGCGGCTGCGGCGGCGCTTGCGACGCCAGCCCTTTATCCTGCTTTCTTTTTCGTCCTCGAAAAAGGCTCGAAAAGCGCAGGAAACGCAGTCATACCAACGTTTCCAGCACATTGTCCACACGGTCTTCAACACCTCCGGCACAAACGGCCCACGTTCGCTTTCACGAGTGAAAGCGGGTTACACACTCGGCTTTGCTCAAAGGATCGCACACAGCGGCTTACACGCCGAAACAGGGGCTGTTTCGGATGGGGGCGCTATCTCTACCCTCGGAGCGTTCCACACGTTTCGGAAACCCTGCGTGGCCGGGTATCAGAATGGCGAACTTTGCCGCTTTTTAGTCTTGGTCGGAGGCGCTCCCGAAGGCGTCGCGGCCCCGCTGGGCTGCGCAGACCGACACCGCCCGCTGAGCGGACTGTGCTTGCTCCGATATCTCCCAGAGTCCAACTCTGTTTGCGGCGTCCGGCGTTCTCTCTCTCCGCCTTTATCCCCGGAGCATGACCTTTGCGCAGAACAGGCCATCCTGATAGGTAACCGTACTCACCCCGCCGGATTTTTCTGCGATGTGACGGACGGACTGAAGTCCGACGCCGTCTCCTTTTCGCTTGGAGGACTGAAAGACACCACCTTTTTCGCGGATGACTCCGTCATAGGTGTTTTCAACCTGAATCAGTGCCAGACTGTTGCCATGCAGATAGGCTGTCAGTTTGATCCTGCGTCGGGCAGGCGCAGTGCGCAGGCTGGCTTCCAGCGCATTTTCCAGCAGATTCGAGAGAACCAGACACAGATTGATTTCGTCTACAGGAAGACATTCCGGCAGATCGAGCTGCACGGAAAATGGGATCTGCTCCCGCTTCGCAAGTGCGCAGTAATACCCGACCACGCCGTCTGCCGCCCGGTTTTCACAGAAATGCAGCTCCAGACTCGGGATTCTGGAAACTGCGCCGGAAAGATAGGCTTTGATCTTTTCAAGATTCCCTTCTTCTGCAAGGGCAGCGAGCTGACATAGCTGGTGGCGCAGATCGTGCCGCGCCTGCCGGGCTTCCTCAATGGCAGCTTTCAGGCTTTCGTAGCGCTGCTGCTGCATGGAAAGCAGCTGGTTCTCCTGCTGCAATCTCACATTCCGGTTGATGCTGATCGCCATCAGAAGGAAGATTGCGTTGAAGAAAAGCATCAAAAACAAAAGTGTGATACTGATCACAAAATACCCCTGCAAAACACGCCCGGTATAGAGCGTGTCCGCATACTTGGGAATCATAAACAGATTCAGCGCAATGAACACCAGCGGCAGCACCCAGAACACATACCAGGTCTGCGCAAAATTTTCATCCTCGACCATCCTCCGCACGCTGTGCGTCGCAGGATAATAGGCGATGGCGGCAAACAGCCAGCAGATCGCATGATAGCAAATCGCAGACCGCAGACAGAACCATGGCGCAGCCTGCGCCTGCGGCAAACCGGCCAGCATAGCGGCGTTGATCGCCCGGCAAAGGCTGTTGATACAGGCAAATACCGCACAGACGGACAACGCAATCGTTCCGGATTTCCAAAGCGAAATCCGGAGCGTTTTTATGTAGATCACGACTGCAAGCAAGGTTAGGCCTGCAAGCATCGGCACAGTCGGCATGCGACGCGCATAGCACACCACGCCTCCGACGGCGCAAAGCAGCGCAAGCAGCGGAACAAGCCACAAAACAAGCTTTGACAGCGGCTGCTTTAAGCTGGATTTTGCCGGGAAGTAGGCAAGCAGCATGCCGGGAATCACCACGCCGAGCTCCAGAATTGGACGCAGCAGCTCCATTATGCCATCCGCCCCCTTTGAAGCAAGAACTCCATAAGCGCCTGCCGGGCGCTTTTCAGAAGGTCCTGACTGACAAACACGCGGCTTCCGTCCGCCATGCGGAAGGCGGAGCCTTCCAGATCCTTCGCGTGTTCCAGATTCACAATTACGCCGCGCCCGCACACAAAAAAGCGTGTGTCATCCTTTAGTGGGGCGATGAACGTCTTGAAGGGTTGGCGTGTGGCAAGCGTCTTTTGAACCGTCGTATGGACGTAGATCAAGTGGGCGAAGTGTTCTGCGTAGACGATGTCCTGATAGCGCAGATGGATCTCGCTTCCCTCCACCTTTAGCTCCATATATTTGTCCGGCTGCGGTATGCGGGCAAGCAGCTCGTCCGTCAGCGCATCGATGTCCGCTTCGGTAAAGGGCTTGACCAGATAGTGCAGCGCCCGTACCTGAAAGCCCTCCAGCGCATGGTCGGTCGAGGTCGTGGTAAAAACCAGCAGGCAGTCCGTGTTGGTTTTCCGCAGCTTCTTTGCCGCCTCCATGCCCGTCATGCCATCCATATAAATATCCAGAAATGCGGCAGTAAAGGGCGCTTTCCTTGCCGCTTCCAGAAATGTCTCGCCGCTTTCGTATTCCAGAATATCCGCCTGCACATTTCTCCGGTGAAGCTGCTGCTCCAGCCGGTCTTTCAGCAGTGCACGTTCCGCAGCAAGATCATCCACAATCGCAATTCTCATGCAGGGTTCTCTCCTTGTGCTTGAATTCCAAGATAATTATATCACAGCGTGTCGAGGATGACAAAGAACCGCTGTCGGAATTCGTGCCAAAATCGCCCCTTTCGTGCTACGGCGCTTGAAAAAACCGAATGGCCTTTTTATACTGAGCGCAAGCAAAATGCCAAATCGGATGAAGGAAGGAGGGAAATCTGTGTATCGTATTGCCGTGCTGGCAGAACAGGAAGCAGAGCGGCAGCGCTACGCCGAGCAAATTACCCGGTTTTGTGAAGCGAAGGGGCTGTTTCCGCAGGTCATGCAATATGACGACCAGGAACGCTTTTTTGAAACGGCGCAGAAAGATGCTCCAACCAATGCCGTCATTGCACTTTCCGGAGTGGCAGGACTGAATGCAGCGGAGCATCTTCGCTCCTTATGCCCCGCGTGCCGGATGATCTGGTGCAGCGACTTGGATTTCTCCCTTCACGCTTTCCGGCTGCGAGCAGACTATTTCCTGCTGGAGCCGGTTTCCGAGGAAGCATTCCGGCGAGGACTGAATGCCTGGATTGAATAAACGGGCATCGAACCAAACCAAGACAACAAGCACAAAAATGGAGGATATCAATGAAAAAGAAAAAGTTACAATGTTCTGTACCAACCCTTCTGCTGGCCGGTGTGTTGTGCCTGACATTGGCGGCCTGCGGTGCGAAGCAGTCTTCCGACATGCTTGCATTGGATACAGACTCCGCGGCAAGCGCCGCCCTGCCGGTAAAGGCCATGAATGCCAAGCGTGTCGATGAAAACCCCTATATGGCAAAGAGCGACGCCAACATTCACCACGACGGCTACAATACCGACTCTACGGATGAAGTCCTGCCGCTTGGCATCTATCCGGAGATCAATGTTTCCTATGAAAAAACCAACGCGAACGCTTCGCCTGCCATTTACTTTGACAGCTACGGCCACGCAGTCGTTCCGCTGCTCGGCGGCATCGCCATCCGCGATCTGAATGCCGAAGAGACGAAGACTCTTGGCTATTTCTCTCCGAAGCAGCACGACGGCGGCGGTTACGTCATCCAGAGCTCCTATACGTTCCTGGACTCGGAAAACCGCATCGTCTGCCCCACCAGCAACAACCATGTGCTGATGCTGCGGGCAACCGATGAAGCAGGAAACGTCCTGCCTGAATTTGAAAAGGTACTGGACATTGACATCAAGGCGGCAGCCGAGGCTGCGCTCGGCAAGGAGCTGACGCAGAATCTTCTGTCCGTGGTCTTTGACTACGACGGCAACCTCTGGTTTGCAACCGGCGGCTTCCGCATCTATCCCGAGCGTGAGCAGCAGGGCGTGCTCGGCTACATCGCCCACTCGGCGATCGAGGCGATCCTGAACGGAGAGCAGGCCGACCTTTCGAAGGCCGTCTTCGTCTACGGGCTGGCGCTCGGCGAGGGCGCGGAAAACGGGATTGCCGCCTCCAAGGACGGCGCGGTCATCCTGACAAACCAGAACTGCTATCTGCTGCGTGCCAATAACGGTGTCGAGGCTGTCTGGTGCACACCGTATGAGAGCGTCGGCGCGAAGGTCAGCGGCGAAAACGACAAGACCACCGGCGGCGGTCTTGCCTGGGGCGGCGGCTGCTCCCCGTCGCTGACGCCGGATCTTGTGATGTTCACCGACAACGCGGATCCAGTCAAGCTGCTGGCGCTCGATATGAAGACCGGTGAGATCGTTGCAAGCATGCCGGTGCTGGATGATCTGCCCGAGGGCTATCAGGTGGCGGTTGAAAACTCTGCCATCGTCTATGACGACAGTGAGGGCACCGTCAGCACTATCGTGTGCAACTGGTTCGGCGCGGGCAACGCAGGTCTGGCTGACCCCAACAACGACTCTTCCATCCAGAGCTATGCCAACATCTATGACACAAACTGGCTGACAAAGGGCAACTGCATGATCGCGCCCGGCGTCGAGCGCGTGGACACCGTGAAAACCGATAGCGGCTATGAGATGAAGAGCATCTGGTCTCGAAATGACCTGAGCGATACATCGATTCTCAAGCTCTCCACCGCGACGGGCTATATCTACGGCTATGTGCAGGATCTGGAAAGCGGCATGTGGCAGTACATCATTCTGGACTTTGCCACCGGCGAGACGGTATTCACCATGGACGTCTCCAACAAATATGGCTACAATAACATGGCTATCGGTATGTATGCCGGAAACAGCGGCAACGCGCTCTACTGCCCGACGGGCTATCTGGAGCTGCTCAGATTACAGGATCGCTTTGTGTATCTTCCCGAATTGCCCTACCGCAAGGTCGATCTCGATAAGGCCGCGCGGAACGTGCTGACACAGGAACAGTTTGAGCAGGACGGCGGCGAAGGTACGGTCGCCAGCTGGCGCAATACTGTGACGGTCGAAAATGTTCATCCCAACACGACGGTCTCGTTCCGGATGAACAATCTTTCCGGAAGCGCCGCTGATTTGAAGCTCTATGCCTACGGTGCAGACGGAAAGCTGGCGGAGGTCAGCAAAGAGCTGTGGACGATCACGGATGAAGCCGGGACTGGCGTGGATACCCTGGCCGACGGCACACTGTATGAACTGCGTGTCAGCGTCGCAGACGGCGGTGCGTTCGACCTGAGCGAGGCGGAAAAGGAGATCAAAATTTCCGTTGTACTTGCAAAGTAAGACTCAAGGAAAGCTGTCAAAAAACTACAAAATCACCCCCGTTTCTGATTGATATGCTCCCTTTATGAGGGACAGTGAAATAAAAACACTGTCAATCACGAAGGGAGCATTGTTCATGTCAAGAAGGAAAACCAGCAGATCAGAGCAACTGTCGGCGGCGAAAGCCTCTGCATGACCTGTGGACGCGTCAGCCCTTTGTCCATGCAGTCTACCTTTGAGGACTTGGCGGTGGATTTCGAGGGTACAACCGCCAGTGGCGCGAAGCGATTCTACCGGCGTACGCTTGACAAGCTGTGCCTGAAGCTGCTTGAAAGCAGGCTTGTCCATACCGTGACGCTGAAGCAGACCGAATACCGCAAAAGGAACAAAAAATAGCCGCCGCTGTCTACCTATATCAGGTAGACAATGACGGCGAATGGGGAGAGATCAGATTTGACTTTGCAACCGGCACAGCGGAGATCGTCTGGCTGGCAGAGTTGGATACGGTAAAGTCCAATGTCTTTGCAAGGACGGCGATTCGGTACATCTATGGCTTGCCGGAGGTGCGGCTGCTGAAAGAGGCTGTTGTGATGTTTGATTAAGCATTGTGATCATAAAAATTTACAATTTTTATTCAAGCAATCGCCTGATTTATTTTGTGAAGTCTGATATCTTATTATAAGAAACACTGGATAATGCACAGAAATGAGGGGATTGTGTTTTGCGGGAAGAAAAGAAAGCCGAAAAGAGACAGGAGCTTGTAGGCGTCTGCCTTGACTGCTTTGTCGAAAAGGGGCTGACCGTTGCCACGACAAAGGACCTCTGTAAGGCGGCAAAGCTGCAAAACGGCGGCATCTACTATTACTTCTCCACCAAAGAGGAAATCGTTCTTGCCTGCGCCGAGGAAGCGATCAGTCGAATTGAAAAAGCTGCGTTTGCCATCGTGTTTGAAGATATTAGTGACATCAAAAGCATGATGGATCATCTCGGTGAGCTGGCGGATAAAATGTCGCCTACCATGCGCTTTCTGGTCAGCGTATGTGTGTCGCGCGAATACGGAGAAAAGGTAAAGCCTTCCCTTGTGCGGCTTGCGGAAAGAAAGGGGCGGAATAATCGATAGTTTACCATAAAGAGAAAATCACAAACGACTTCATAGTCAATCCATACGCACAAACCGTTCCGTGAAGATGACCAAAGCAGAAAAGAATCATAGGAGGACAACATGAAAAAGATACTTGCAATTCTACTATCGCTGCTTACGCTGCTTTCCTGCGGGCTTCTTTCCGCCTGCTCTGCCAAAAAAACGCAGCCGGATACACCGGATACTGAAACCGTGTGGGAAACGGTCAGCGAGGCATACATCTATGCGTTCCCGCTGGTGCTGACCGACGCAACCAAAACATTATCGACCAATACGGACGGGACCATGACTGGCCGTGCACCCATCAATCAGTTCAACCATGCAAAAAAGCTGGCGAACGCCTCTTTCCGCACCGTCGTGACGCCGAACGTCGATACCGTCTATTCGCAGGCATGGCTTGACATCAGCACAGAGCCTATGGTCTACGTCCTGCCGGAAACGGATCGCTTCTGCAATGTGCAGCTTCTGGATGCGTGGACGAACACCGCCGCCGTGCTGGACAAGGCGGGTGCTTATGCCATCGCGCTTCCCGGCTGGGAGGGCGAGCTGCCCGACGGTGTGACGCGCGTGGACGTGCCCACCGCAACGGTGTGGTCGATCACCCGCACGGTGCTGTCCGGGAACGAGGATCTGCCCAATGTCTATGCCATTCAGGAGCAGATGCAGCTCCTGCCGCTTTCGGCTTATGTACAGGGAGGCGAGTATGCCGCACCGCAGGGAGCTTATAAAGAGGAAAATGACTTTGTTCCCGTGAACAAGGTGCTTTCCATGACGCCAGCAGAGTTTTTCAATACGGCTAACGCTCTGATGCAGGTCAACCCGCCCGCCGATGCGGATAAGGAACTGCTGAAGAAACTCTCCGCCATCAACGTGGGCGCGGGTAAGACCTTCGACGCCGCTCTTCTGGGCGAAGGAGCTGCCGAGCGCTGGACGCAGATGCTTCAGGGGCTTCGCGCCACGCTTGCCGCCGACGGCGCGAAGTATGCGCAGAAACTCGGCCAGTGGGTCTATTACGGCAAGCCCATCGGCGACTTCGGCACGGAGTATACCTACCGCGCGATGGTAGCGCTGGTGGGGCTTGGCGCCAACACCGTGGACGTGGCAATCTATCCCAAGACAGCGGTGGATGAGACCGGCGCAGCGCTGACCGGAGAAAAGAAGTATACGCTCCACTTTGAAACCCTTCCTCCCACGCTGGAAGGCGGCTTCTGGTCCGTGACCGCCTACGGAGAGGATGATTTCCTCATTGACAATTCCATCGACCGCTACTGCATCAACGACCGCTCCGACTTCAAGCTGAATGCGGACGGCACATTGGATATTATCCTGTCCAAGGATGCACCGGAAGACACCTCTAACTGGCTGCCTGTTTCCGACGGGGAATTTCATCTGTTCATGCGGATCTATGTACCGGATATGACAGCACTGGATAGCTGGCAGCCACCTGTTATCCGCGAACAATAAGGAGATGGAAAAGAATGGCTATGAAACGTATTGCAGCAATGCTTCTTACATCGGTACTGTTGCTGTCCTGCGTCGGCTGTGCGCAGGATGGGCGCAAAGAGCCGGGCGCGGAAAAGGCAGACCTGGGTCTGACTGCCGATGTCAAGCCCGCCACAGACTTTACGGCAAAGGCAAATGCCGCCATCTACGATGAACTTGACTTCGATGATAAGCAGGAATATGAATTCGCCACCCGTGGACTGATCGACGCGCCGGAAACACTGGAACTAAAGGACGAGGATGGGAAGATCCTCTGGAGTCAGGAAGCCTATGCGTTCCTGGACGATTACGAAAAAGCGCCTGACAGCGTAAATCCAAGTCTCTGGGAGAACACGAAAAATAACCACGCTTATGGCCTTTTTGAAGTGACGGATGGCATCTATCAGGTCCGCGGCTATGACATGGCAAACCTCACCGTTGTCAAGGGCGATACCGGCTGGATCGTCTTTGATACGCTGATGAGCGTGGAGTGCAGTCAGGCTGCCATGCAGCTGATCGAAAAGAATCTTGGTAAATTCCCGGTCAAGGCCGTCATCATCTCTCATTCCCACGTCGACCATTTTGGCGGCATCGCCGGCGTGATGGCGAAAGAGGATAAGGCAGACGAGACACTTTCTATTGAAGATCAGCTCGCCAGCGGCAAGATCCCCGTGATCACGCCTGTGGGCTTCACGGAGCACTCCGTGAAGGAAAATGTCTACGCCGGTAAGGGTATGGGCCGCCGCAGCAATTATCAGTATGGCATCCTTCTGACACCCGGCGTGACCGGCAAGCTGGCGCAGGGCATCGGCATGGGACAGTCCACCGGAACGGTCTCGTTCATGACGCCCAGCTATGAAATCACGCAGTCTGGCGAAAAGCTGACGATCGACGGTGTGGAGCTGGAGTTCCAGCTCACGCCGGGTACGGAAGCGCCCGCCGAAATGAACACGTGGCTGCCCCAGTACAAGGCGCTGTGGATGGCGGAAAACTGCACCGGCACGCTCCACAATCTCTACACGCTGCGCGGCGCGGAGGTGCGCGACGGCGCGGCATGGGCAAGCTATATCACCGAGGCCATTTCCCTTTACGGCAAGGACGCGGAGGTCACCTTCCAGTCCCACAACTGGCCGCACTGGGGAAACAACGTGGTGAACGACTACATGGTCAACACGGCTGCCGTGTATAAGTTCATCAACGACCAGACTCTGACCTATATCAATCAGGGCTACACCAGCGACGAGATCTCCAACATGATCGAGCTGCCGGAGGCGCTCAATAAAATCTGGTACACCCGCCAGTACTACGGGACGGTCGCCCACAACGCCAAGGCGGTCTACCAGAAGTTCATGGGCTGGTATGACAGCAACCCTGTCAACCTGAACCCCCTCATGCCAAGCGACAGCGCAAAAAAATGGGTGGAGTACCTGGGGGATGTTGACAAGGTCCTGCAAATGGCAAAGGCGGATTTTGACAAGGGTGAATATCAGTGGGTCGCCGAGGTCACAAACACCATCGTCTTTGCCGACCCGACGAACACCGATGCACGGCTTCTGTGCGCCGATGCACTGGAGCAGCTGGGGTATCAGGCGGAGTCCGGTCCGTGGCGCAACGAATATCTGACCGCCGCGCAGGAGCTGCGCCATGGAAACGCCAATTTCACCGCTTCCACCAAATCTACCGGCGACATGGTCAAGGCCCTCTCCGCGCCCATGCTGTTTGACTATATGGCCATTGTCATGGACAAGCAGGCGCTGGCTGACCGCGACTTCACCATGAACGTGATCCTGCCTGACGTGGGCGAACAGCACATGCTCCGCGTGAAGAATGGTGTGCTGCTGGTCTATGCGGATACATTGTCTGATGATGCGGACGTGTCTATTACCTGCCCGAAGAATGCGCTGTTTGCGATCCTGACCAACAATCAGGAAACGGTTGCAAAGGCCGTCAAGGTCGAGGGCAGCGCAGAGCTGCTGACGCTGATGATGGAGAATATGAACCAGTTCCCGATCACCGGAGCCAACCCCTTCAACATCATCGAGCCGTAACGGCTTCGCGGGGCGGTCCGTGGGAAGACCGCCCCGCTCGAGAGAAAACAGCGAGATGCTTTCAACGCAAATTAAAAGCTGTCTGTTTCTGTTGGAAACAGACAGCTTTTGCAGCCTTACGGTTGCCCTGCACACCCGAATCTGTCAGCCAACAGTAGAAAGTTGAATTACTTCCTTATCACTGTTAAGCCAATGGCTTTCGTGAGCCTTTTTGCGATATTTACTGCTTGTCACCGCCAAATATCGAAATTTGACTCTCATCGCTCTGGCTGTGCATCTCGGCGATGACGGCAAGACTTTCTTCGCTCGCGCCGCCGGGTTCGACCTGCGGCATCGCGAGGAAGAAGCCCTGCAGAAGGTCGACGCCGAGCGACAGCACGGTGCGTACCTCGTCCGCGGTCTCAAGGCCCTCGGCCACGACCTTCATGCCGCGCTGGTGCGCGTAGGACACGGTGTTCGACACGATCTGGCGCTTGTTGGCGTCGGTGTCGATGCTGCGGATGATGGAAAGGTCGATCTTGATGTAGTTGGGCGAGAGCTCGAGAAGGCTGCGCTCGTTGCTGTAGCCGCTGCCGTAGTCATCCAGCGCAAACATGCCGGAAAAACCCGGTGCATGGCGCTTGCTCTCCAGCGCCTGCCGGTTCATCTCCTCTTCCTCGGTGATCTCAATGACCATCTGGCGGCACAGCTCATGCCAGCGGCTTTCCATATACTCGCTGTCCTCTCTGGGCAGGCAGACGCTTGCAATGGAGTTGATGAACAGCATCGTGTCCCTGCGCACAAGGCCCTCGCTGCGCAGGTG
>ERZ773173.2014-NODE-2014-length-16263-cov-3.147643_pt1 | contig 16263 bp, 14 predicted proteins | sample MGYA00580535_ERZ773173 | MGnify/ENA primary metagenome ERZ773173 (study PRJEB29015, sample SAMEA2737856) | human gut metagenome | biome: human gut; feature: human-associated habitat; material: faeces | place: China | collected 2012 ...
AAGAATTACCTCCATTTTTTCTTTTTGAAAATTATACATAATATTCCTACAACCAATACACTTATGCCAAATAGCAAAGGATAGCCATATTTCCAATGAAGTTCTTTCATGTATTCAAAGTTCATGCCGTACCAGCCGGTGATTAACGTTAAAGGCATAAAAATAGTGGTAACAATTGTAAGAACCTTCATAATATTATTTTGATTAACAGAAAGTTTCTGCTGATAAACATCTCTTATTTGGGACGTGTATTCCCATATTTGTTGAGACTCATTGCTTAAAGTAAGAATCTGGTCGCAAAGATTTTCAAGTAGCTCTTTGTTGGCATCATTCATAAAAGTTTTCTCTTTTGAAAGTGCCCGACATATATCCATAAGAATAATATAATAGTGGTGAAGTCTAAGTGAGTTTCCGCGAAAAGCCAGAATCTGGTCGGCGTTATAGTTATAATTAGAGGAGTCGGTAAGAATATTAAGTTCAAGTACAGACAGATTTTGGCTAATGGAATTAAGGTTTTCAAGGTCATGTTTCAAAATACTTTTTAGCATAAAATAAATAAAATCTTGGCTTCCTTTTATTTCATTAATATTTTCTTCAATAATGTTACTGAAAATATCAGTCAAAAAATTATCGTAATCAACGAAAAGAATACTGCGCCCATTATAAATAAAAGAAAAATTTTTCCGTTCTTCCTGAATGCATGGAATGGAAATGCAACATACAATGGTATCTTTAAAAAAAATAATTTTTGAAAAATTAAAATCACCAATAACAGTTTTGAAGCTGTCAACATAATTCCTGACACTGCCAGAGTTGGAAATATTACCGGAATTATTAGAAAAAATATTATCATTCATAGAATTTGTGTCGATACTGCAAGAGAGTTTGTTAATATCACTTGCAAGCACAAGCCCGGCGTAGTTTTCATAAATGGAAAAAGTATTCACTTGGGATTTGGCAGATATATCAAAGAACATAAGAACTCCTATAGTTTAATTAAATATTTAACAATATATAGATTTGCCAAAAGTATACATTTTTATTACAAAAAGGTTTATAATAGTAATTGCGAAATATTGAAAGGCAGGCGTTTGTAATGAATAAGGCAGAACAGTTAGTAAAATTATTAATAGAAAAAAAATATACAGTTTCTTTTGCGGAAAGTTGCACAGGTGGGAAAATGGCAGCAAGAATAGTTGATGTGCCCGACGCATCAAAGGTTTTGAACGCAAGCATTGTAACTTATGCAAATGAGGCAAAGATGAAGTATGCCAATGTTTCAAAAGACACGCTGAAACAGTACGGAGCAGTTAGTGAAAACACTGCAAGAGAGATGGCTGAAGGCGTGGCAAAAGCTAATAATGCAGATGTTGCAGCAGGAATTTCAGGCATAGCAGGACCTACAGGCGGCACGGAGGATAAGCCGGTGGGAATGGTTTGCTTTGGATTCTATATAGACGGAAAAGTTTTTTCTGACACAAAACATTTCGGAAATATTGGAAGAAACAATGTTAGGGACGAAAGCGTTGAGTATGTTTTGGATGTGTTAATCAAAGAATTGTCATAAAGGGATTACAAAAACGATTATAAAAATAATTATAAAAGTAATAATAAAAAATCAGTATATAGGACGAACATGAGCAAATCACTAATAACGGTATTTGCCAAATGCCAAAAATGTGTTAAAATCGTCAGGTATACACTTTATATCAATTAGGGTGAAAATGCCTGTAATCATATCATTATGTATGAAAATCCGATAAAAACATATTATAGGGTATAAAATAAATTAAAAACAGAGGGTGTTAGTATGCCAATAAAAGTTAAACAAAATTTACCGGCAAGAGATATTCTTGAAAATGAAAATATATTTGTAATGACGGACACAAGAGCAATGACTCAGGATATCCGTCCGTTGAAGGTGTTGGTTTTAAATCTTATGCCAACAAAGATTGTAACAGAAACTCAGATTCTTAGAAAATTATCTAATACTCCACTTCAGATAGAAGTTGAGTTTTTGCAGACAGTTACATATCAGTCACAGCATACGGATGAGTCACATTTAAATGAATTTTATAAGACTTTTGATGATGTTAAGGACGATTATTATGACGGACTTGTAATAACGGGTGCTCCACTTGATTTCGTTGACTATGAAGATGTGGATTACTGGGATGAAATATGTGAGATAATGGAATGGTCCAAGAAACATGTACATTGTACATTCCACTTGTGTTGGGGAGCTTTCGCAGGACTTTACTATCATTATGGAATAAGAAAGAGAGACAGGATTCCTAAACTTTCAGGAATTTACGAACATAAATTATTAAATAAGAAGTCACCTTTGTTTAGAGGTTTTGATGATGTGTTTTATGCACCACAGTCAAGAGCTACAGAGGTTACAAGAGAGCAGATTCTTAATGAGCCTGAACTTGAGTTAATGGCTGAGTCAGATATTGCAGGTGTAACAATTGTAAAATCAAAAGACAGCAGACAGTTATTTGTTTTATGTCATTTAGAGTATGATGCAGATACTTTGAAACTTGAATACGAAAGAGATAAGGCTAAGGGAATGAATCCAGAAGTACCATATAATTATTTTCCTGATGATGATCCGACAAAAGAGCCGGTTGTAAATTGGAGATCAGCAGGACAGTTGCTGTGGACTAACTGGATTAACTATTATGTTTACCAGACTACGCCATATGACATTAAGGAAGTTGAAAATGAGTAAATCAATAAATATAAATAATTGGTTAATAAAATAGTTTAATCAGAAAAATTATTTTAATATATTATATAGAAGGTCTTTGACTATAAGATTTTGAATAAGAACGGAGATAAATATGGTTAAAATTATAGCGGACAGCACATGTGATTTGTCAGATGCTACATTAAAAAAATATGATATTGATATGTTGCCTTTATATATTCATATGGGTGAAAACGAATACAAGGACAGGTTAGAAGTTACAGTTGAGGATATTTTTAAATGGTCTGATCAATACAACACTACACCAAAAACCTCAGCACCTTCAATTGAAGATGCGCAGAATGCCATTATTCCATATATGGAAAAGAATGCAGATATTATTATGTTTGCCATTTCAGAAGATATGTCAACAACTGCCAATGTTATGCGACTTGCTGCAGACAATCTTGAATATGAAGACCATGTATTTGTAATTAATTCAGAAAGTCTTTCTACAGGAATAGGACTTTTAGTTGTGGAAGCAGCAGTTATGGCAAAGAAGGGGATGGAAGCAAAAGAGATTGTTGACAGAATCGAATCACTTAAGCCATATGTAAGAGCAAGCTTTGTTGTGGATACACTTAAATATCTTCATAGAGGTGGAAGATGCTCAGCAACATCAGCCCTTGTTGGTAGTGTGTTTAAAATTAAACCACGTATTTATGTTGAAAACGGCAAGATGGATGCCGGAAAGAAGTATCGTGGCAAAATCGAAAAGGTAATTCTCCAGTACGTACATGAAATGGAGAAGGATTTGAAAACGGCTAAGAGAGACAGGGTTTTTATTACTCAATCAGGATGCTCCACAGAAGTTGTAAAGTCAGTTAAAGATTATCTTAAAAATCTTAATTACTTTAAAGAAATAATAATTACAAATGCCGGAGGAGTTATTTCAAGCCATTGCGGTCCGGGAACTTTAGGCGTTCTTTTCATTGCAGGTGGGACTAAGTTTGGACCTTACGATAAACAGTTTGACACAAACAAAAACGGTATAATGGAAGATGACGAGAGAACTGAGGAGGCTGCATACATTCGTCATATGGTTGAGCAGGAGAATATTGAAAACAGTCAGGAAGATGACAGTGACGATGAATATGAAAGACAATATGACAATTAAAAATATTTTTTGGATTCAATCATTAACAGTTTGCCTAATATTCTTTTGAAAAAGATTGTATAATATGCCTATGACATTTTTTCACTAAGAAGAGTATAATACTACTTGGAGGAACGCAGAGACTACGTTTACGTCTTTGCGTTTTCTTTGCTCTTTAGGATGTTTTTAGAAGTAGAGGTGACATAATGTTTAACAAAGGAGAATATATTGTACATGGGAGAAAAGGAGTATGTAAGGTAGAGGACATTACCCATTTGGACATTGACGGCGCAGACAAGAAGAGTCTTTATTATGTTTTGATTCCAATGAAGAATCAGGATAGTAAGGTATTTTATCCAACGGACAATGATAAAATACCAATGAGAACTATTCATACCAAAGACCAGGTTGAAGAGATTGTTGAGCATATTAATGAGATTGAGCCTATTTGGATAGACAACGAAAGACAGAGAGAATATAAGTATAAAGAAGTAATAGGATCTTGTGATTGCAAGCAGTTAATAGGAATTATTAAAACATTACATAAAAGAGGACGTAGTAGACTTGCTCACGGCAAAAAGATTACTTATGTGGATGAGAAGTATTTAAGAGAAGCCAAGGAAGTGTTATATGATGAGTTCTCACTGGCACTTGATATGGATAAGTCACAGGTTGAAAATTATATTATAAATAATATTAATGAAAGCGATAAAGCTGCAGAATAAAGAGATAATCTGATAATTGAATTGCAAATGCTAATTGTTATGATAAAGTTACAAATAAGGAAATATTAAGTCGGGGAACAGATTAGCCAATATAAATAATTATGCAAATGACAATGGTCGAAAGGGCTGTTGTCATTTTTTACTTGCCAAATATAGTAACTGTGAATTATAATTAACTAGATTTGTATGCGCTTTTTTGTTAAAAAAATCACAACGTTAGGTGTATGCAATAAAATATTAGGATTTAGCGTTATACTAATAAGAGCAAAAAGAATAGCAGAAGGTGTTAGACATGAAAAAAAAAAGAAAAGACTAATGTTATGAGGGTTCTTGACAGTAAAAAAATAAAATACAATGAGTATTATTACGGCGACACGGAGGCAGTAAGTGGTGTTGATGTGGCTAAGGCTTTGGGACAGAATCCTGAAAATGTATTTAAAACATTGGTAACAACAGGAAAGTCCGGGGAGCATTACGTTTTTATGGTTCCGGTTGCAGAGGAACTTGACCTTAAAAAAGCCGCAAAGGCAGTAGGTGAGAAGTCTATTGTAATGCTTAAGTCGAAAGAGTTGCTTGGACTTACAGGCTACATTCACGGTGGCTGTTCACCAATTGGAATGAAGAAATTGTTTAAGACAATAATTCATAAGACAGCACCGGATTTTGACACTATATTATTTAGCGGTGGAAAAATAGGATTTCAGGTGGAGATACCATTTGAAGATTTGAAGAAAGTAATAAATGTTAACACAGCAGATATAATTGTAGAAGCTGTTTAAAATCTAATAATATATTAATGACAAATGTTATTGAGGTATTAAAGGTTTTATAATTGGAAATACATAAATATTAACAGAGCAGATATAATTTTAAATTCTGTATGAAACACAAGGAGGTAAAAGATGTTTTGTAAAAAATGCGGAAAGTACATACAGCCGGGCCAGAATTTCTGTCCAACGTGTGGAACACCGGTGGAGAACAATAACACCGAAAGTATGGGGGACACAAAAGTTATACCAGGGCTTAATAATATGGAAGATATGGGAGATACAAAGGTTATCCCTAATCTTAATGAATTAGAAAATCAGAAATCTTTTGGAAATAACACAAACTCATTTGACAATATTGACGACAGCGATTTTCCTGAAGAAATCGAATATGTTGAAGACAAAATCGAAGGGTTTGATTTTCCGGAGGAACCTGAAGAAGAATTTGAATTTGATTCAGACGAAAATGAAGAATATGTAGTTGATGATGAAGATGAAATCGATAAGTCAATGATTACAAATGAGAATAAGAAGTTAAACATTATTGCTATTGTAGTTTCAGTTGTAATTGTTATCGGAATTGTAATTGCAGCAATTATTCTTACAAAATCATTTGGAAATGATAACAATAACAACACAGTTGAAACAACAGTAGAAGTAACTACAACAGATGATAGCAGTAATGATGAAACAACAGATGCTGTAACAGATGACAGCGATGACGACAACAATGATAATGCCAATTACACAACAACCTACGAAAAGAGTAGTGATGAAACAACAAAGAAAAAGGTGAAAGAAACAACAAAGAAGGATAAAGCGCCAACAAAGCCTAAGACAACAAAAGCACCAAAGGCTACGCCAAAGCCTACGGAAGCACCAAAGGCAACAGAACCACCTGCAACAGAACCACCTGCAACGGAGCCACCAGTAACAGACGCTTCGGCAGATGAGAAGGTAGAGTAAATAAAAGATCCGCCAGGCTGATAAAACACGCAAAAGTGTTAATAAATCCGGCGGATTTTTTGCGTGAAGATTACTACTTTTGTTTATTTTATTAAAAAATCACTTTACTTTTTAGTAAAAAGTCCCAGTTGTTCCAGTAAAATAGGGACTTCCCTTTTTTTAATAATTTAGTATAATAGAGTGGTACAGTGAAATATATATTGAGACAGGAGATAAAAAATGGAGAAAAAAAATGACTTTAAGCCATTTATCCCCGCAGACAAGGTATTACCTGAGTTTACAGTAACTTCAGTAATTCTTGGTATGATCTTGGCGGTTATATTTGGTGGCGCCAACGCTTATCTCGGATTAAGAGTTGGTATGACTGTATCAGCCTCAATACCGGCGGCAGTTATTTCAATGGGTGTTATTAGAGTTATTATGAAGAAAGACTCAATCCTTGAAAATAACATGGTACAGACAATTGGTTCAGCAGGTGAATCATTGGCAGCAGGAGCAATTTTCACAATTCCTGCTATTTTTATTTGGGCTTCAGAAAAAGGAAGCGGAATTAGCACACCTTCATTCGTTTCAATTGCATTAATTGCACTTTGTGGTGGTATTTTAGGTGTACTTTTCATGGTACCTCTTCGTACAGCTCTTATTGTAGAAGAACACGGAACACTTCCATATCCTGAAGGAACAGCTTGTGCAGAAGTTCTTTTAGCAGGAGAAGAAGGTGGAAGTAAGTCAAAAGTTGTATTTGCAGGACTTGGAATTGCAGCAGTTTATAAATTTATTGCAGATGGTTTAAAACTTTTCCCTAGTGAAGTTGATTTTTCAATGCAGGGCGAATACACAACAGCAGTAGGTATGGATGTTCTTCCAGCCTTAGCAGGTGTAGGTTACATTTGTGGTGTTAAGATTTCAAGTTACCTTTTTGCAGGTGGTGTGTTATCATACCTTGTTTTAATTCCTGCAATTGCTTACTTCGGTGGCGAATCAGCATCAAAAGTTGTTGATGATGCCGGAAAAGCTATTGCATTTAATAAGTTGTCAGCAAGCCAGATTTGGAGCAACTATACAAGATACATCGGTGCAGGTGCCGTTGCAGCAGGTGGATTAATTAGCTTAATTAAAACATTCCCAACAATGATTAGAACATTTAAACATGCAATCAAGGGATTTGGTAAGAAGGGTGACAGCCAGTTAAGAACAGAACAGGATATTTCAATGAAGTTAGTTCTTGGTGGTTCACTTGTAATTGCAGTTTTAATCTGGTTACTTCCAGAGATTCCTGTTAGCTTCCTGGGAGCACTTATAGTTGTTGTATTTGGTTTCTTCTTTGCAACAGTATCATCAAGAATGGTAGGTATTGTAGGAAGTAGTAACAACCCTGTATCAGGTATGGCTATTGCAACATTAATCGTAACAACATTTATCTTAAAGGCTACAGGCAGCACAGGTGCAACAGGTATGGTATCAGCTATTTCAATCGGTACAGTTATTTGTATCGTAGCAGCTATGGCCGGTGATACTTCACAGGATTTAAAGACAGGTTACATCGTAGGTGCAACACCTAGATTACAGCAGATTGGTGAATTAATTGGTGCTATTGTATCAGCTTTTGCAATCGGTGGAGTTATGTACCTTCTTAACTCAGCATGGGGATTTGGTTCAGAACAGATTCCTGCACCACAGGCTACACTTATGAAGATGGTAGTTGAAGGTGTTATGGGTGGTACATTACCATGGGTATTAATTTTCATGGGTGTATTTATCGCCATCGTTGTTGAAGTTCTTGGAATCCCTGTATTAGCATTCTCAATTGGTCTTTACTTACCAATTTACTTAAGCACACCTATTATGGTTGGTGGTGTTATTAAGTGGTTTATCGATAACAAGAGAAAATATGCTAATGACGAAGAAAGAAAAGACGCATCAGACCGTGGTGTACTTTATGCAGCAGGTATGATTGCAGGTGAAGGTATCGTAGGTATCGTTCTTGCAATATTAGCAGTTGTTAACGTTGCTGATAAGTTAAATCTTTCATCATTATATGGTGAAAGTGGAGCTTTCCAGACAGTTGGTAACTGGGTAGGATTAATTGCATTTGTATTATTACTTTCAACATTATTCCACTTTACAAAAGGAAAAAAGACTATAGAAGTGGACGCAAAAGAAAAATAAAAAAATAAAAAAATATGTATTTCAGTGAGAAAAAGGCACTGCTGCAATTATGCAGTAGTGCTTTCTAAATAAAAATGGAGAGTTCATGAAAGAGAAGAAGAATTATATTGATAACATTCCCAGAATTAATGATATGAAATGGGAAGTTTTAGAGGATGGAATAGTAGAAATCACAGTAGAAAATACCGGATTTTATAATAAAGTAGCACAGAGATTATTTAAGAAGCCACGTTACAGTTTTATTAAATTAGATGAATATGGAAGTTTTGTGTGGCAGCAGATTGACGGCAAAAAAAGTATATATGAAATTGGAAAAGAACTTGGAAATAAGCATAAGGGTGCTTCAGATCAGTTATATGAAAGACTTTCAAAATATTTTGGAATATTAGAACGCAATAAATATATTGTTTTTGAAAAATAAAGCCTTAAGGCAGTGAAAAGGATAAAAAATGAAACCATCAACAGTAATTATAGGTATAATTTTATTTGCCATAGTAACAATGATTATATATGGCTGGGGAATCGTAAAACAAAAAAATCAAACAAAGGATTTAATGAATTTGCTTTTTAGCAAAGGACAGGATAAAATAAAAAAGTATTTAAAACAGAATGAATACATTACAATATCGCAAGTTGAGCAGATTTGTGATGGGCTTGAAGCAAAACAGCCTTTTTCGCAAAACAGGGCTGTTGTAAAGAATAAGCAGGACTACGCAAAGAAGCTTATAGAATATATGCTAAAGACTAACCAGATTGAAAAAGAAGGTAGCCGTTATAAATGGCACAAGAAATAAGGAGGACATTATGGCAGTATTATCAGAGTTAGAACCAAACAAAGTGTTTAAATATTTTGAGGAGATTTGTTCAATTCCTCATGGTTCAAATAATTTAAAACAGATAAGTGATTATCTTGTAGATTTTGCAAAAGCACATAATTTAAAATATAGACAGGATGATGATTTAAATGTAATTATTTGGAAAGACGGATCTAAGGGATACGAAGATTCAGAACCTGTAATTCTTCAGGGACATATGGATATGGTTGCAGTTCAGGAAGCTGATTGCAAGAAGGATATGGAAAAAGAAGGATTAGACTTAGAAATTAATGGAGATTACATTTCAGCTAAGGGAACTTCTCTTGGCGGAGATGATGGAATTGCAGTGGCTTATACATTGGCAGTTTTAGATGACGAAGAAATGGCACATCCACCAATTGAGGCTATTTTTACAGTTAATGAAGAAATAGGAATGCTTGGCGCTGCAACAATTGATGTTTCAGATCTTAAGGGACGTCTTTTTATGAATATGGATTCAGAGGATGAAGGCGTGTTTACTGTAAGCTGTGCCGGCGGTGCATCAGTAATATGTAAGTTCCCATACAAGAGAGATCTTGTAAATGCCCCTGTAATTGAAATTAAATTAGATGATTTTACAGGTGGACATTCAGGTGTTGAAATTATTAAGGGACGTGTAAATGCAAACTGCGCAATGGCAAGAGTACTTCTTAATGTATTCCAGAATGTAGGAATGAGACTTGTTTCAGTTAACGGTGGCGAAAAAGACAATGCTATATCAAAATTAAGTGAAGCAGCAATTGTTGTACTTCCTGACTCAGTAGATAAGGCAAAGAAGATTATCGAAGATACTTTTGCAGACATTAAGGAAGAGTACAGGGTTACAGATCCTGATGCTAACTTAACTTTAAATGTAAGAGAACCAGATATGGTTGATGCCTTTACAGACGCAGCTACACTTGCAACAATTATTGCAATGGTTAATATGCCTAATGGAGTTCAGAGAATGAATCCTGAAATTGACGGTTTAGTACAGACATCACTTAATATGGGAATTTTAAGAACTGAAATGTTAGAAGTTAAGATGACATTTGCAGTTAGAAGTTCAAGCGAAACAGAAAAGCAGTACTTAATTGAAAAATTAAAATCCCTTACAGAAATCTTTGGAGGAAGCGTAGAAATAGTAGGACCTTACCCTGGATGGGAATATAAGGCAGATTCAAGATTACGTGAGGTAATGGTTGATGCTTACAAGGATTTATATAATGGTGAAGAACCTGTTGTAGAAGGAATTCACGCAGGACTTGAGTGTGGAATCTTTGCATCTAAGTTACCTGGACTTGATGCTGTATCATTTGGACCACAGATGAATAATATCCATACAACAAATGAAGAATTAAGTATTTCATCAACACAGCGTACATGGGAGTTAGTTGTTAAGGCACTTGCAGCGTTGAAGTAGGCAGGAAGCGTTAACGTCAAAGCTAGGTGTTTCCAGATAAATAAGAATTTTTTAAAGAGCGGATGTTTCAGTTGAGCATCCGTTTTTTTTTGAAAAAATTATCTGTAATGACAGAACTTTACAGATTTTCTTCATATGTATTTACAACTGTCTTGTCAGTTCCATATGTTTGTGCTATACTAAGTGGCAATGTAGAAAAAATATGGCAATTTAAGTCCATATAGCACATTAGGAGGAAGAAATGCAAACAGATGTTTTGATAGTAGGCAGTGGTTGTGCAGGTTTATATTGCGCACTTAATTTGCCGAAGGACAAAAATATATTAATGATAACAAAGGATATAGTAGAACATAGTGACTCCTATTTAGCACAGGGTGGAATGTGTATGCTTAAAGATCCTGATGATTTTGACAGTTATTTTTATGATACAATGAAAGCAGGCCATTTTGAAAATGATACTGCAGCAGTAGAAACTATGATAAAGGAATCACCTGATTTGGTGAAAGACCTTTTAAGTTATGGGGTTGATTTTCAGAGAGATGAAGATGGAAATCTTGCCTATACAAGAGAGGGCGCCCATGCCAGAAACAGAATCGTTTATCACGAGGACATTACAGGCAAGGAGATTACAAGCCATTTATACGAGCAGTGCAAGAAACTTGATAATCTTACAATTAAGGAACACTGGACAATGGTCGATTTGTTAACTAAGGACAATTGCTGCTATGGTGTTGTTGTAAGAAAGGATGACGGTTCACTTGATACAATAACTGCTAATTATACAGTTTTGGCTTGTGGTGGAATCGGAGGTATTTACAGATATTCAACTAATTACAGACATTTAACAGGTGATGGTATTGCAGTTGCAATTAAACATGGTGTAGAATTAAAGAATGTAAACTATGTGCAGATTCACCCAACAACTTTTTATTCAGAAAAAGAAGAGGACAGAAGTTTTCTGATTTCCGAGTCTGTAAGAGGTGAAGGTGCCAAGTTATATAACAATAGTAAGGAAAGATTTACAGAGGAACTTCTTCCAAGAGATATTCTTACAGGAAATATCAGAAAGGAAATGAAGAGAGAAGGTAGCGAACATGTATGGCTTTCAATGAAGACTATTGATCCTGAACAGTTGAAGGAACACTTCCCTAATATTGTTGAACATTGTAAAGAACACGGATATAATGTGCCTGATGAAATGATACCTGTTGTTCCTGCTCAGCATTATTTTATGGGAGGAATAAAAGTAAATCTTCAGAGTAAGACTTCAATGGATCAGCTTTATGCAATTGGCGAAACAGCCTGCAACGGAGTTCACGGAAGAAACAGACTTGCCAGCAACTCATTATTGGAAAGTATGGTTTTTGCCAAGAGAGCTGCAAAAGAAATGACAGCAGAGTTTGATAAGACCAAAACAAAAAGCTTTGACAATGTTGATTTCACACCATATGAAGACAAGAAGAAGCTTGAAAAAGAATACAAGCAGTTAATTAGAGATGAAATCGATAAAGAAAATGCAAAAATGAATGATAAAGAAAAACAGGAAAATTAATCTTCACAATGCTTAAAAATTTGAAAGATTATTTGAAAAAGACCGTGAAATTATTTGAAAAGTCGATAAATTATTTGAAAAACATAAAAAAGAAGCAGCTGCCCAGTCTGAGGTCCGCATCAAATCCGAGACCTTAAGAGCCAGAAGGCAGGTAAATCAAGCTGCGGCAAAAGCCGAAACCGAACTGAAACGTGCTCTTGGCAAAACACAAAATGAATTAAAAGTCAGGCTGTTTGATGAAGTAAAGGAGCTTCTTTCTGACTTTACAAAAACAGGCGAATATCTGGACTATCTCTGCAGCAAAATCCGCGAAGCCGCACGCTTTGCAGATGGCGAGGAGATGACCATTTATATTTCTCCTTCTGATAAGGAGAAACGGACAGAACTGGAAAAACGTACCGGCATGACGATCACCATCAGTGAATATGATTTCATGGGCGGTATGCGTGCTGTAATCCGAGGCCGTAATATTCTGATCGATCACAGCTTCCAGGCTGCAGTCGATTATGAATATCATCAGTTCAGTTTTGCAGCAGGAGGTGCAGGAATTGAATAAGACAGCAACTATTTATGGAATAAACGGTCCGGTCATCTATCTGAGGGGTGACACCGGATTCATGATGTCGGAAATGGTCTATGTGGGAAAGGAAAAGCTGGTTGGCGAAGTCATTTCCCTGGACAAAGACATCACGACTGTTCAGGTCTATGAAGAGACTTCCGGGCTGAAACCGGGAGAAATCGTAGAGGCTTCCGGAAGTCCGGTATCTGTAACTCTGGCACCCGGAATCCTGAACAATATTTTTGACGGAATCGAACGCCCGCTTGAGCAGATCGCAAATGTGGGCGGCGGTGCATTTATCACCCGCGGCGTCAGCGTTGATTCGCTTGACCGCGACAAATTATGGGATACCCACATCACTGTGGCCGAAGGAGATTACCTTCACGGCGGAGATATTATAGCGGAGGTTCCGGAGACCAGTGCGATCGTACACAAATGCATGGTTCCGCCGGATGTGGAAGGTGAAGTAATCTGCTGTGCATCGGACGGAGAATACCGGATTGAAGATACACTTGTCACTCTGCGGCTTTCCGACGGAACAGAAAAACAGCTCAACATGATACAGCACTGGCCAATCCGTAAGGCGCGCCCGACAAGCTACCGTTTCCCGGCAAGTGTCCCTCTGATCACCGGACAGCGTATCCTGGATACCATGTTCCCGATCGCAAAGGGTGGAACTGCCGCAATCCCAGGCGGATTCGGTACCGGAAAAACCATGACCCAGCACCAGATCGCCAAATGGTCTGACGCCGATATCATCATCTACATCGGCTGTGGCGAGCGTGGAAATGAAATGACACAGGTGCTGGAAGAGTTTTCAGAACTTGTGGACCCAAAGAGCGGCAATCCTCTGATGGACAGAACCACTCTGATCGCCAATACCTCCAACATGCCGGTAGCTGCCCGTGAAGCAAGTATTTATACCGGACTTACCCTGGCTGAATATTACCGTGACATGGGCTATGACGTAGCGATCATGGCAGACTCTACTTCCCGCTGGGCGGAAGCCTTACGTGAACTTTCCGGCCGTCTGGAAGAGATGCCGGCAGAAGAAGGTTTCCCGGCTTATCTTGCCAGCCGTCTGTCTGCTTTCTACGAGCGCGCAGGCATGATGCATAACTTAAATGGCAGTGACGGATCCGTGACCATTATCGGCGCCGTATCGCCTCAGGGAGGCGATTTCTCCGAGCCGGTCACACAGAACACCAAGCGTTTCGTCCGCTGCTTCTGGGGACTTGATAAGAACCTCGCCTACGCGAGACATTTCCCGGCGATCCAGTGGCTGACCAGTTACTCCGAGTACCTGACGGATCTTTCTTCCTGGTACTCCGAGCATGTCGATAAGAACTTTGTCAACTACAGAAACCAGCTCGTCACGATCTTAAACCAGGAAAGCAGCCTGATGGAGATCGTAAAACTGATCGGATCCGACGTTCTCCCGGATGACCAGAAGCTTGTCCTTGAGATCGCAAAGGTCATCCGCCTCGGATTCCTTCAGCAGAACGCATTTCACAAGGAAGATACCTGCGTTCCGCTCAAAAAGCAGTTTAAGATGATGGAGATCATCCTTTATCTTTATAAAAAATCCCGCGCCCTCGTCGCGATGGGCATGCCGGTATCCGTCCTCAAAGAAGAAAAGATCTTTGAGAAGATCATCGCCATCAAATATGATGTTCCGAACGACCGTCTCGACATGTTTGATGACTATAAAAAACAGATCGATGATTTCTACAATTCCGTCATCGAGCGCAACGCATAAGGAGGCGAATTTCAAATGGCAGTCGAATATCTTGGACTTAGCTCCTTAAACGGTCCTCTTGCCGTCCTGGAAGGCGTTTCCGGGGCTGCTTACGATGAGATCGTTGAAATGACCGTCGATGGTAAAGAAAAGAAGCTCGGGCGCATTATCGAAGCGTACGAGGATAAAGCCGTGATCCAGGTCTTTGAGAGTACCGGAAACATGGCACTGAAAAATACACATACCCGCCTTACCGGACATCCGATGGAGATCGGCGTCTCCGCCGACATGCTGGGCCGCACATTTGACGGTCTCGGAAATCCAATCGACGGACTCGGTCCGATCCTGGCCGATAAAAAACTGGACGTCAACGGAAAACCGTTAAACCCGGTTGCCCGTGAATATCCGCGAAACTACATCCGCACCGGAATTTCCGCCATCGATGGACTGATGACCCTGATCCGCGGTCAGAAGCTTCCGATCTTCTCCGGAAACGGACTTCCACACGACCAGCTGGCCGCGCAGATCGTCATGCAGTCTTCCCTCGGTGACAATTCTGACGAGAAATTCGCCGTTGTCTTCGCAGCCATGGGCGTAAAATACGATGTCGCAGAGTATTTCGAGCGCACCTTCCGCGAGAGCGGCGTTCTCGACCATGTCGCCATGTTCATCAACCTGGCGAACGACCCGGTCGTCGAGCGTCTGATCACCCCGAAGGTTGCCCTTACCGTTGCCGAGTACCTGGCTTTTGAAAAGGGCATGCATATCCTGGTCATCCTGACTGATATGACTTCCTATGCCGAAGCGCTTCGTGAGGTTTCTTCCTCCAAGGGCGAGATCCCATCCCGTAAAGGTTATCCGGGTTATCTCTACAGCGACCTGGCTTCCCTCTACGAGCGCGCCGGTATCGTTGCCGGCGTCAACGGATCCGTCACACAGATCCCGATCCTCACCATGCCGAACGATGATATCACCCACCCGATCCCGGACCTTACCGGATACATCACCGAAGGCCAGATCGTTCTGGACCGCAATTTAAACGGCCAGTCCATCTACCCGCCGATCAGCGTTCTTCCGTCCCTGTCCCGTCTGATGAAAGACGGTATCGGAAAAGGATATACCCGGGAAGACCACCAGGACCTGGCAAACCAGCTTTTCTCTGCATATGCTAAAGTAGGAGAGGCTCGGAATCTTGCTTCCGTTATCGGAGAAGACGAGCTTTCTCCGATTGACAAGAAATACCTGGAATTCGGAAAGGCATTTGAGGAGCGTTATATCGGCCAGGGACCGAATGAAAACCGTACCATCGAGGAAACCCTGGATCTTGGCTGGGAACTGCTTAGAATCCTTCCAAAAGAAGAACTTGACCGTGTCGATACCAAGATTCTTGACGTATACTACAAAGGCTAAGGAGGGAAGTCTATGGATCCACGTTCATTTCCCACCAAGGGAAATCTGATACTTGCGAAAAATTCACTGACACTTGCCAGACAGGGATATGAGCTGATGGACAAGAAGCGGAACATTCTGATCCGCGAGCTGATGGGCTTAATCGACGAAGCAAAGGATATTCAGGAAGAAATCGATAAAACCTTCACCTATGCCTATCAGTGCCTTCAGAGGGCGAATATCGAGCACGGGATCAGTACAGTAGAAGAACTTGCCTATACAGTTCCGATCGAG
>ERZ773173.2015-NODE-2015-length-16259-cov-4.716613_pt1 | contig 16259 bp, 11 predicted proteins | sample MGYA00580535_ERZ773173 | MGnify/ENA primary metagenome ERZ773173 (study PRJEB29015, sample SAMEA2737856) | human gut metagenome | biome: human gut; feature: human-associated habitat; material: faeces | place: China | collected 2012 ...
AGCTGAGGTTGTTCTTGTGGCCGTACTCGCCGGCCCAGCAGCCCACGCAGTGCATGTTGCAGGCGGAGGTGGGGTCGAACAGGATCAGCCAGGGAATGTTGCACTGGTACTTGACACGGTTCTCGCGGATGGTCTTGGTGCCACGGAAGAAGGCCTCATAGCCCAGGTTCAGAGCTGTGGTGCGGGCCACATTGGGGTCCAGCTGGTCCAGCATGCAGTTGATAAGCCTGGACCACTTGCTGTCCGGGTTCGAGAGAGTCTGGCGGGCATGATTGTAAGTTTCCTCGCTGAAGGAATCGCCATAGAAGGTCTTGGCGACATCCACCAACTGGGTCACGGCCTTTTCGCGGTCCTTGTTGACGTGGGACAGCACGATATCCGCCGTCTTGCCCAGTGCGGCGCGCTGCATCTTATGAGTCAGAGAATCAAATGTGGTATTCATTCCAATTTCCTCCCATGCGTTGTCTGATGTGGGGAGCATCCTCCCCCGCCGGGATCAGGACCCGGCGTTCAGATGATCTTATATTCTTGCAGCAGGCGGCCGAGGTCGGTCTCCTGCACCCTGTCGATGACTTTGCCGAGCGCGAACCGCTCGATCCATCGCATCTTGAGGTCGCTCAGCGGGCGTCCATCCCGCAGCTGCACGGCTGCGTTCAGCAGGTCGCGGACGTCGTAGGTGCTGCCCCAGACCTCCGGTACGCCCCGGTCGATGTCCAGCAGGGTATACACCGCCTCCATGCCGGTGCGCATGGAGTATTCGGTGGTGAAGATGGTGTCACGCGGGGTCTCTGCGAACTGCCCCAGAAACGCGAAGTTCACCGCGCCTTCCGGCACCACAGCGGGCCGGTCGCCTGCTGCGCGGGGCATGAAGAAGGCCGTGATGTACGGCATCATGACGGGCACCGTGTTGGCGCTGTGCTCGGCCAGATCTTCGATCTCCGGTTCCGGCACACCGAGGTGATACAGCCACTCCATGCAGATCTCCTTGCCGGTGCAGTCCCGCATGGGCTTCTTCACGTAATTACCGGGTGTATCGCTGAACAGGCCGTAGAGCCAGCCCACGAGCTGGCCTTTGGGCTGATTCCGGAACTGCGGCTGGCGGTTGAAAGTCCAGCTCAGCAGCCAGTTGGAGTCCCGGACGGTCACGATGCCACCGGTGACGACCCCGCCGCTGAAGGGGTCCCGCTTGCAGATGTTCTGGATGTAGGGCACGATCCGCTCGTCCAGCGTGGTTACGGTGGCGCTCATCCAGTTGGTCTGCTCCGGGTCAGAACAGAATTTCTCCGGGTGGCCGAAGGCGGGGTCCTGTGCGGCGATCTTGCGCCACATATCCCAGCCGCCGCCCTCTTTGAGCTCGGTGTTGTACGCGGCGGGCTCGTTCTGGCTGCCCATGGAGGAGTTTTCGACGCAGCCGCCGTTCGTGATGAAGACGAGGTCGTTCTCGGTCAGATCGATGGAACTCTCCTGACCGTCGTGCAGGATGTCGATGCGGGTCGCCTGCTTCTTGCTGCCCGCGCAGTCGAACGCAATGTTCGTGACCTTTGTATCGTAGTGGAACTGCACGCCGAAGCCCTCAAGGTACTTGACCATCGGCAGGATCATGGACTCATACTGGTTGTACTTCGTGAAGCGCAGCGCCGTGAAGTCGGGCAGTCCGCCGATGTGGTGGATATAGCGCTGGATATAGAGCTTCATCTCGAGTGCGCTGTGCCAGTTTTCAAAGGCGAACATCGTGCGCCAGTAGAGCCAGAAGTTGGAAGAAAGGACCTCGTCATCGAAGAAGTCGGTGATCTTCTTGTCCTGCAGCTGCTCGTTGGGGGTGAAGAAGAGCTTCATGATCTCCATCGCGCCCCGGTCGGAGATGCCGAACTTGCCGTCGGTGTGGGCATCCTGGCCGCGCTTTTCGGTGGCACGGCAGAGGGACTTGTTGGGGTCTTCCTTGTTCAGCCAGTAATACTCATCGAGAACGCTGGCCCCCTCCGTTTCCAGAGACGGGATGGAGCGCAGCAGATCCCACATGACTTCGAAGTGGTTGTCCATCTCGCGGCCGCCGCGCATCACATAGCCGATGTCGTACTTGTAGCCGTCGCAGGCACCGCCGGGCAGCGGGTCCTTCTCGATCACATGGATGTGGTCGCCCTGCATCTGGCCGTCGCGGACCAGATAGCAGGCAGCGGTCAGTGCCGCCAGACCCGAACCGATGATATAGGCCGATTTATTGTCAACGCCTTCCGGCTTTTTGGGGTGTGCAAACGCTTCGTAGTTGCCACTGGAATAATACATAACGCAGACCTCCTGAAGTTTTGGTTCTTTCCGGGCGGCATTCCCGCTCGCCCTTTCGTTGTGCTTAGTATATCCCATTCCCTGTGACAGAACAACATACAAAAGATGACCAGTGTATAAACTTTATGCAAAACCCAACCTTTGTCGGAAATATGGCGAAAGTGTGAAGCGCAAAAAAGCTCCCGCCTTCCTGTGACAGAAGACGGGAGCGGATGAAATCCGTTCGGGTTACTGTTTTGCCTCCGGGGCGACCTCAAAATCGATCTTGCCGAGGTTGACGTCGGCGCGGACGATGGTGATCATCATGCTGTCGCCCAGGTTCCAGTTCTTGCCGGAGACCGGGTCGGACAGGCGGATGCCCTCGGTGAGCATGGTGCCGGTGGGGGTCAGGCTGGAAGCGGGCACGAAGCCCTCCACGCCGTTCTCCAGTTCGATGAACAGGCCGCGCTGGGTCACGCCGGAGATGATGCCCTCGTAGCACTCGCCCAGATGGCGGCGGGCATACTCGGCCTTGTAGCAGTCCTCGGCCTTGCGCTCGATCTGCATGGCGATGACTTCGCGCTCGCTGGCCTGCTTGCTGACGTCCTCGGCAAACTCGCTGTAACGCAGGATCATGGTGTCCTTATCGGTACCCTTGAGCTGAGCCGTCATGATGCGGTGGATAGCCAAGTCCGGGTAACGGCGGATGGGGCTGGTGAAGTGGGCATAGTCCTGCAACACCAGACCGTAGTGTCCCTTGGGCTTTTCCTCGTACACAGCCTTGGACATGCAGCGCAGCATACCGGTGTTGATGATCTGCTCGTAGGCAGTGCCGCGCACGCCCTCCAGAATGGCGCTCAGCTCCTTGGGGGTGGGCACATCCTTGGCAAAGTGGTCGTTGACGCCGCAGGCCTGCAGCAGGCCGTGCAGACGCTCCAGCTTTTCGGCGTTGGGCTCCTCGTGCACGCGGTACACAAAGGGAATCTGCTTCACCCGGGCAAAGTGGGCGGCGCACTGGTTTGCCAGCAGCATGAACTCCTCGATCATGGCCTCGCTCTCGCCGGAGGTGCGCTTTTTCACGTCGATGCAGTGGCCATCTTCGTCCAGGATCAGCTTCACCTCGCCGCTCTCGATATCCATGCAGCCGCGCTCCTTGCGCAGGCGGGCACGGTGGCCATACAGCTCCTTCATAGCAGGCAGCTGCGCCAGTACTTCATGGTACTTGCCGGTCAGTTCGTCATCGGTGCTGCCGGCCAGCAGGGCGTTGATCTCGGAGTACACGCCCTTGACCCGGCTGCGGATGACGGACTTGACAAAGCGGTAGTCGGTCAGATTGCCGTCCTTATCCAGCCGCATCAAACAGGAGAAGGCCAGTCGCAGCACGCCCTCGTTCAGGCTGCAGATGCCGTTGGACAGCTGCTTGGGCAGCATGGGCACCACCTGATCGGCGTAGTAGACGCTGGTAGCGCGGTTAAAGGCCTCGTTGTCCAGCTCGGAGCCGGGCTTGACGTAGTTGGAAACATCCGCAATGTGCACGCCCAGCTCAAAGCCTCCGTCCGGAGTCTTGGTCAGGCTGATGGCATCGTCGATATCCTTGGTCTCGGCGCTGTCGATGGTAAAGATGGGCAGGGCGCGCAGATCCATGCGGCCCTCGCAGTCCGCAGCAGACACCTCGGCGTTGTCCAGCTTTTTGGCCTCGTCCCGCACCTTGTCCGGGAAGCGGTTGCGGATATCCTGCGCGTAGAGCAGTGCCTTTGCGCAGCGCTTTGCCTCGTCGCAGCTGCCAAAGCGCATGGCAACGCCTACACGGTGATCCTCCTGACGGCTGCCGCGCAGCAGAATCTCCACTGCCACCTTGTCGCCGTCCTTGGCGCTGCCTTCGCAGTCCCGCATGACCTGCATGGAGATGGCGGGGCAATCGTCCGGCACAAACTTCAGGCGGCCCTCCATGCGGTGCATGGTGCCCACCAGAGAATTTTTCTCTTCCAGAACAGCAAGGATCTCGCCCTCATCGCTGCCCTCTACCCGGGGGTGCGCAAACTTTTCCACCAGCACCTTGTCGCCGGGCATTGCGCCGCGGGTGAACCGGCCGGGGATAAAGATATCGCTGGTGCCGTCCTCCAGCATGACAAAGGCAAAGTTTTTGCCCAGCTTTACCACCTTGCACAGCAGCGCCTTATCGGCACGGCCGCTGCGCACGGTGAAGAACACGCCCTGGCGCTGGCAGATGACAGCCTCGTGCACCAGCTGGTCCACAGCCTCCATCACCTTGCGGTCTGCGCCGCGATCCCCGCCGAACTTATTCTTCAGATCTTTTACGGTGCACGGCTGATTCTGGATCGCGTGCTCAATTTTATCGCGCATTGCCATAAAATATTTTCTCCTTCACTTCCGTGGCCGTGCATCTCCTGCGGAGCACAGCCCTGCCTTGGGACGGGCACTTTTCCCTGTCCCCTCTTTGCGGCAGCCCGCAGAACCGGCTGCCCGCACTTTTTTCTGCACAGAAAAACAGCCCCGTCCGTTCACGGGGCTGCAACGCCTTCTCAGCCTGCCAGACGGCCTGCAAACAGGCAAGCCAGAATAGCAACCACAAAGAACACCACGCCTGCAATGCGGGTGACCTTAGCCAGCATCTGGTCTGCCGGGGTCAAACGTGCATTGTTGGCACCGCCCACACTGCCGTTGATGGCACCGGACAGGCCCTGACCGTGGGTGTGCTGCATGAGGGTGAGGAAAACGATGACCAGCGAAGCCACCAGCAGAATGGCACCGCCAACAATTTCGATAACAGACATGAATCGTAACGCTCCTTTTATTTGTAAATACGGAAAACTACGCAAAAATACAACTATATAGTAGCATAACAAAGCCAAAATTGCAAGTAGAATCCGCGCATTTAACCCGCTGCTTCCAGCGCGTTGCAGACCTGCGCAAAGATGGTTGCACCGGAGTACGCCGTGTGCACCGCACCGTCCTGCAATACCACAATGGTGTAGCGGGGCTTTTCTGCCGGCCAGAACCCCGCAAACCACAGGTTGCAGCGCTCGGTGCCCTCCGGGGTGAACTGCCCGGTCTGGGCGGTACCGGTCTTGCCGCCCGCCCCGCCGGAAAGCCCGGCGGCATCCTGCGCGGTGCCCTGCTGCACCACCTGTACCAGCATAGCGCGCAAAAGCGCTGCGTTCTGTGCTGAGATCACCCGCCGCCCCCGGGGGTGGCTGAGGGTCTCCACCGGTTGTCCGGTGGTCTCGTCCAGCGTGGCTTGCAGCACATAAGGGCTGCGGTATACGCCGTCCGCTGCAATGGTGTTGAACAGTGCCGCCACCTGCATAGGCGCTGCCAGCAGGCTGCCCTGCCCAAAGCTGAAATTGGCAAGCTGCCCGCTTTGCGCCAGCTCCTGCGGGGCGGGCAGCTGCCCGGCCTCGGCGGCAAGCCCCTCTGCCAGCGGCAGGCTCTGCCCAAAGCCAAAGGCTTTAGCGGCGTCCAGCAAGCTTTCCGCACCCAGCTGCTGTCCCAGACGGATAAAATAGCCGTTGCAGCTTTTTTCCAGCGCGGCGGCAAGGTCCACCTGTCCATGCGGCACCCCGCCCGCGCAGCGAAAGATCTGCCCATCCACTACCACCGCGCCAGTGCACTCGAAAACCGGCTGCAAGCCCGCTTCCAGCGCAGCCGCAGCCAGCACCGGCTTGAACACTGAGCCCACCGCGTAGCTTTGCAGTGCCCGGTTCAGGAAAGGACTGTTCTCCGCCTGCAGGCTGTCGGCAAGGCGCTCCGGGTCGTAGCACGGCACACTGACGCTGGCGCGCACCGCCGCTGTGGCGGTATCCAGCACCAGAATGCAGCCGTTCGTTATGGTACTTGCCGCCACTGCTTCCACTGCCCGCTGCACCGGGCGGGAGATGGCCAGCTGCACGCCAAGCGCCCCGCTGTCGGCTTGCAAAAGCCTAGGTGCTTCTCCGGTTCGCAGCGTACCCTGCGCCGTCACGGCGCAGACAAGGCTGCTGTTCTCCCCTGTGCCGGAAAGCACGGCGTCCAGCGCCTTTTCCAGCCCGGCAGCGCCATGACCCGTGCTATCCAGATAGCCCAGCAAATGCTGACACAGCGGCACCGCCGCATACCGCCGGGCGGTAGGATAACCGGTCAGCCCAAGGCGGGCGGGGTCGCAGCTTACCTCCAGTAAAAACGGCGCAGCACGGCTGCGGCTGCGGTACAAAAGCGCCTGCCCGGCGGCATCGGTGCAGGCATACAGGCGGTCGTAGTTTCCCTGCCCGGGAAAGCATACCACCTGCCAGCGCTCCTCAAGGCCGGTGAGCAGCCGCCCCTGCGCATCGTAAAAGTTGCCCCGTCGGGCGGGCAACTGCAGGGTGACCGTGCTCTGCGCCGCAGCCCGCGCAGCATAGGCGGGGTGCAGCGCCAGCAGATACAACCGGCACAGCACCACCGCAAATCCCAGCAGCAAGGCGGCATACACCGCCAGCACCCGTTTGCCGGACATCCCCGCGCCCCCTTTCCCTGTGGTTAGGGTGGGCAGTAAGGGCGTGGGGTATACATAAAAAGAGGCGGAACCTCTCCGAAGAAAAGTTCCGCCTCTTTGGCGTTTCTTTTTAAGAAAGACTGGTACGGCTTAGTACATGCCGCCCTTCCAAACCACACTTTTGGAGCCGAATCACGAATATCGGGAAACGTAGACTTTTGTAGAATTATCAAGGCCACAAGCCGATTTTTCCAGATTCTCCGTTTTTGCACGATCCACGCTTTTCTACGCAAATCTACGCCACTTACCGGGTGATTGGCGTAAGTTTTGGCGTAAGTTTCGGCGTAAGCAATTCCGCTTCATGCGTCGAAAATCACAGGTTGCCGGCGATCTGTTCAAAGGCTCTTTCAACCGATTCAAAGCTGCTGTGCGTGTAGACATCCAACGTCACACTGGCATTGGAGTGTCCCATCAGGTATTGCAGGCTTTTTACATCCAGCCCGGCCTGCTGGACATTGGTGCAGAAGGTGTGTCGCAGCACATGAGGTGTAATGCGCGGAACAGGTTTGCCGTACGCCTTCTCAAACTTTCCCTGCACGCCACGCATATAGTTTTCCAAGTGCATTGCCACCTTCGGCATTCCGGACTTGTCCAGAAAGAGGAATCCGCTGCAACCATCCACCAGCGCTTCCACTTTCGTGGACGCTCTGGCTTTTACTACACGCCGCAACGCTGCACAAACGGTATCTGTCATGGGAACATTGCGGATACCGCTTTTTGTTTTCGGCGGTGTGACAAAGTAGGGCTTTTCAGCCGTCCGGCAAAGCTGCCGCCGGACATGGATACAGTGCCGTTCAAAGTCGATATCTGCTCGTGTCAGGCCATACAACTCACTCACACGCAAGCCGGTTCCCATAAGAATGACGATATCATCATAATAGTTGCCGCCGTAGTCCTGAACGAATTGCAGATATTTCTCCTGCTGTTCTCTGGTCAGGGCATTGCGCACATAAGCGTCCTTCGGCACAACATCCGACAGCTTGAACTTGAATGGATTCTTGCGGATGATGTCATCCTCCACCGCCATCTCAAACGCCGGTCTGACAACGCTTTGCAGAATTCCTATGGTGTTTTGCTTGAAGCCGCTGTCATGCAGAAACACAAACCAGCCTTTTGCATCGGACAATTTTACCGTCTTGATGGCTTTTTGCCCGAAGGGGTCGGCATGGATTCGCTTGACCGCCGTGTTGTACGACCGAAGTGAATTGGGTTTCAACCCACGTTTCAGGTTCATATAGCGGTCAACCAGATCAGCCACCGTCATCTCTCCGGCGGCGTAGTCGATGCCGTCTGCCAAATCGCGCCACAGTTCTTCCTCTTTTTTCCGCAGCTCTGTCAGGGATTTAGCGTAAATACAACGCCGTTTCTTGTGGATATCGGTATAACGATAGTCGTAGGTGCCATTTGCTCTCTGGCTTTCGCCATCCTTCAAAACACGGCCCTTGCTATCCTTGCGCTTTTCAGACATTTAGAAACTCCTTTCTGTGAAAAGCGCATATAGGGGTTAATTTTAGTATACCATACCGACCATGCGATTTCCACCGATATCGAATAGAAAAGACGTTGCATCATTCTCAAATAGAATACGCCTGCTCGATAAAGCAATCAAACAGACGGCGCTTGATCAAACGCTTGTTGCCCACCCAAAGGACAAATTTGCACTTATCCTCGTTGGTAATCTCGCGCAGTTTATTGATGCCAATGCCGGAGTATGCTGCAGCTTCCTCCAGCGTCAGGTTGCTCTTTTCCCAGATCGGAACTTGTCGGGACTTGGTCCCTCCATCTTGCTGATGCAAGACCGTTCCGTCGCTTGAAGTCCCCACCGGGGACTTCATTGCTTCGCAAACGCGAACTTCCTTCATAGGCAGACCTCCAATTCCTTGTAACCGAACGCCTGTAACCGGGCAGGAAAACTCTCTTTTTCTGCACACAGGGCATCCGGTGGGCTTTATACTTTTTCTTCTCTTTTTAAGGTTACATGGTTACAGAAAGAGGAAAACGAAGCAGTCATGCTGCTTTTCCGCCGTAACTGAGGTGTAACCGAATCTGTAACCAGACGTGTAACCGCCATTCATCAGAAGGGAAAGCCCAACTGCTTGGCTTCTGCATCCGTTATTTCGGAGAAATCTTCAGCCCCGGTTTCGGGGCTGGTTACGCGCTCCCAGCCTTTCTGAACCCCGTACTTCGGGTAACGCTTGGCGGTCTTGTGCGCCTGCCAGCCTTGGATGTCGCCGCGCGAAATCCCCGTGTTCATGATCTCGCAGATGGCGCGGGTCTCCCACTCTGCCGGGATGTTCGTGTTGCCCAGCGCTTCCGCATAGAGCTGCTTGGAACACACCCGGTTACCCGTGTAGTCCTCCAAAAAGGCGTAGATCATGCCAGCCTGCGCGTCCTCCTGCATGAAGTCCTGCTGATGGGCTTGCAGCGTTTCCTGCATGGCAGGGCTGAACGCCAGCTTGTAATTACCGCTGTTGTAAATGGTCATGGCTTCTGCCCAGAGCTGGTCGATATAGGCACGGGAATCTTCCTCGTTGTCCAGAATATGAGCTTCGGCCAGTTCCGCATCCACCGGGATGGGAATAAAGCGGCGGTTGCCTGTGCGGTCACGGGGCAAAAAATCCTGCCGATTTGTCGTACCAGCAAAGACACACTGACGCAGACGGTCGGCAGGATGGGTCTCGTAGGGGACTTTATAGGTTTCCTTCTGTTTGCTGAGAAAACTCTTGATCTCCTCGATGCTCTTGGCATTGGCAGTGGCGATCATCTCCGACATTTCGATGATCCAGTGACCTTGCAGCTTGCGATATACGTTGTCATCGTCCAGCCGCCGCAGGTCATCCGAGAACCACTCGTCCTTGACCGCCAGCAACCGGAAGAAAGTAGACTTTCCAGCACCTTGACCGCCTACCAGACAGAGCATGATTTCAAATTTGCATCCCGGCTGGAACACCCGTTTGATGGCTCCCAGCAGGAAGATTTTCATAGCTTCGCAAGTGTACTCGTCCTCCGCAGCACCGAGGAAGTGGTGCAGGACGTGGGCTATCCGCTCTGTTCCATCCCATTTCAGGCCGTTCAGGTAGTCCCGGATGGGGTGGTAACGGTTCTCGTTGGCAACGATGCGGATAGCGGATTCAATTTTCTTCTCGCTGGAAATGCCGTATTTCTCCATCCGGCGCAGGATATACTTCATGTCAGTGTCGTTCAGGGTCTTGCCGGAGCGGGGCCAGCCCACGGGCTTCACAATGTCGATGCGCTCGCTCAACAGATTCAGCCGAATGGCATCGGCAAGCACATGGTCGTTCTGCAAAATCGTGATGCAGTTTTGGATTGTCCGCTGGATTTCGCCATTGGAATGTTTGGACAGCATCTCCTTCACATCCTCAACGGTTCGGGGAGTGCGTTCTTCGTTGACTTCTTTGCTCAATAAACATCACCTCGTACTATTATTGAAAACGATTTTCTGACTTTTCCGCAGTTGAAAGTGCAGATGGATTCCGCCGCGCCTGTTCTGCCTGCAAGCGGTTCAACAGTTGCAGAACGGAATCCCGTGCTTTCTCCTTAACCTGCTCCTTGCCTTTCTGCCGGACTTCCGGCTTCAGCAGCTTCTCCTGCAGACGTGCGGCGGTGGTCTGCATGGTCTTGAGGAACTTGTCCAGCACGGTGTCCAACCGATGGGCGGCATACTCTCTCGTGGACTGCGGAGCCTTGCGTTCAGGGGACAGCACCACTTCTTCGTGTCCTCGATCATCCGCATGTCTTCCTTCCGGGTCTCGGTGCGTACCACGTCCGTCACGACCTCTACCGCCTTGTCATAGGCTGCTGCCGAAACATCGTCAAGAAAAGTCTCCATATCGCTGACCTTGAGGGTCAGTTCGTCCAGCTTGTTCTGCTGGGCGGTAAGCTGCTCCTTCTGCTTGGCAAGGATAAAGTCCTGCTTTTCGAGATACTGTCGGTTGCCGTACTCCGCTTCTTCCTCCAATTCCAGCCCGTGCCGCTTGGCAATCTCGAACAGCATCTTCCGGCAGGCTGCATCAAAGGTGATCTTGCGGTTATTTCGGCGACTGAGAGACTTGTTTGGGTCGGGCAGGTCGAAGTCCAGCGCTTCCAGCGCCTTTTCCTGCTGGGGTGCCACCTCACCGTACTTGTTCTCGCAGTCGAACACATGACACTCGTGGATGTGGGGTGTGCTTTCGTCCAGATGCAATGCCCAGTCCAGCACATGAACATGGTCTCCGAACCTTGCCTTGAACTCGTCAATGAACTCGGTGACGATGTTCAGCAAGTCCTCTGCGGAAGCGTGTTCGTCCAGCGTTCCAAGTTGGTAGATCGTCTCTTCCGGACAGGTCTTGCGGCTGGACAGCAGGTCAGGAATGGAGCGGTTACGTTCCGTGTGCCGGATCTTGGCGTTGCGCTCGTTCTGGCTTTCCACAAAATTGGAATATCTGCTCTCGTAAAATTGTCGTTCTACCTCCGAGAAAGTTGCGGCCAGATCATCCGGGTCTTGTGGGACGATAGCGGAGCGAAATCCGTGAAAGCAGTCCCAGTAGATGTTGCCTTTGGCTCGTTCCGGGTCGATGTGCTCACTGTTGGCAAGGTTGAAACTCCGGTCATTGTGCTTGGGGTTATAGGTGCCGTGGGTCCCGGCTCGTCCGTTGTGTCGTGTTAATTTCAGATGTGCTCAGTTTGAACACATTGACTTAGGCTGCGACAGTTTACCTCATGTAGACAAATTGTCCACATGAGGTGAGCCGTAACGCATAAGGTTTTTCTGGTGAATGACGCTTTGTGTCATTCACCACATCAACTGGCCATTTTGACCAGTTGATATTGGGTGCGCCGTTCTCCCTGCATGGCTTTCCTGCCCCCTTCCGGCGGCGTTTTCCGGCTCTCCTTCTCAGGGTCATCGCCGGGTATTCCATGCAGACGGTCATACGGTTTTCAAGGTTCAACGAGCAAAACGGCAACAAAAAAGCCGTCACAAAACAGACCAGCTCTGCCTTCGCTTTTTCTGGAAGGTCATGCTAGTCGGTTATGTAACGGCTGAAAGCCAAAATGTTCAGCCCCGCAGGGTCTGAACGAATATGTAAAAATATGTTATATTCAATTGTTGGGATAGATTACCACAAAAATCGAGCCGTGTCAACAAAAACTTTTGAAAACGCGTTGTTTTCGGCAACTTGCAAGAAAAGACAAGGGAAACTTTGGCAAAAAGAGAGAGGACTGGACGGTGCCAGCCCTCTTGACAAGCAGATTTATATAGTTTGAAGGCGATTTTTCAATGCTATGATATTTTGATGGATCTGCATGATCACATCCTTAAACGCAGCATCATCTTTTCCAGTCGGGTCTTCCAGTTCCCAGTTATCGTCAAAGGGTCTGCCGATAAAAGGACATCCCACATTGCAGCCCATGGAGATGGCGATATCCGGTTCAGGAATCGCAGAAATCAGCTTAGAATACTGCGTCTGCTCCATGTCGATGCCATAAAGCTCATTCACCAGTCGGACAGCATCCTGATTGATCCGGGGTTTTGTTTCCGTTCCGGCAGAATAGCTTTCAAACACGTCGGACGCCAACGCTTTGCCCAATGCCTCCGCAATCTGGCTGCGGCAGGAGTTATGGACACAGATAAATGCAACTTTTGGTTTGGTCATGCGGGGAACCTGCCTTTCGTTTTGTTTGCGATTTTTACGAGGAAAAGCATCACAGGCACTTCGGTCAATACACCAACCGTTGTGGCAAGTGCGGCAGGAGAAGTCGTTCCGAATAGAGCGACAGCTACCGCAACCGCCAATTCAAAGAAGTTGGATGCACCAATCATTCCGGCAGGTGCAGCTATATTGTGAGGCAATTTCCACCATTTCGCCCAACTATAGGCCACAAAGAATATCAGAACTGTTTGCAACACAAGCGGAACAGCAATCAATACGATGTGCAATGGATTGTTCAATATGGTTTCTCCTTGAAATGAAAATAAAATGATAAGCGTTAATAGTAATCCGCCAATCGTATAATTATCAAACTTACGGATAAATACAGTATTAAAATATTCTATCCCTTTTCGCCGGATGACCAGTATACGGGTTATTATTCCGGCAGAAAGAGGAATGACAACAAACAATACAACTGAAAGCAATAATGTATCCCACGGAATCGTAACGCCACCTATACCCAATAAAAAAGCAACAATAGGAGCGAAAGCAACCAATATGATTAAATCATTCACTGCAACCTGTACCAATGTATAGGCAGCATCCCCTTTGGTCAGATAACTCCATACAAATACCATTGCCGTACAAGGTGCAGCACCCAATAAGACTGCCCCGGCTAAATATTCCTCGGCCAATTCGGCAGATATTAGAGACTTAAAAATAACGTAAAAGAATAGATAAGCTATTCCAAACATTGTAAAAGGCTTTATAAGCCAATTTGTAATACAAGTGATGATAATTCCTTTCGGACGCTTACCAACGTTTTTAATACTCTGAAAATCCACTTTCAGCATCATGGGATAAATCATTAACCAAATCAGGATAGCCACAGGTATAGACACATTGGCGTATTCTAATTTACTCAATGTTTGCGATATTGCCGGAAACCATTGTCCGATAGCAATACCAGCAACAATACACAAAGTTACCCAAACAGTCAGGTATCTTTCAAAAAATCCAATTCCTATATATTTTTCCATCCGATCAAGGCAGCATTACCTTTTGACAATTGTTCTACTTTCTCAATCCAATTCACTTCATTTTGCGCTTTCGCCTGCAAGAATGTATTTTCCGTATTTGTCATTGACAGGCAGGCATTTACTACCCACCATTTGTTATTAATTCCGGCACGTTGCAAATCCATTTGCAGGCGTTCAGCTTCAAACACAGGTGTCGCTTCAGGTAAAGTAACAATTACAACTTCCGTTTCCTTTGGATTACGCAAGCGAGGCAATAAATTGGCTACTGCTCCCGTAACTGCTCCTTGTGTACGTTCTACTTCTTTATGGTAGCTTTGGGTAGCATCCAAAAGCAACAATGTATGACCTGTCGGTGCTGTATCAATCACTACAATTTCATTGTCCGCCTTATCTACAATTTCGGCAAATGCCTTGAAAACTGCTATTTCTTGTGTGCATGGCGAACGTAAATCTTCTTCAATATATTCCATATCTTCGGCAGTCATGGTCTCTGCCGCTTTGCTACGAACTTCATTCTTGTAGTTTTCCAATACTTCCGCTTCATCAATATGACTGACTGTGATACCCGATTTTATAGCGATGTCATAGTTCAGATGATTTGCCGGGTCAGTGGTAGTAAGATGTACCTTTGCACCAAGTTTTATTAATTTCAGAGCTATTTCAGTTGCTAAGGTGGTTTTACCTACACCGCCTTTTCCCATTGTGAACACTACCCTCTTACCGGAAGTATAGAGGTCATTAACCAAATCGTCTATACTTTTGGCATCACTTATCGGCTGATAACAAATATCATCCGTTAGACTGTCGCTGTATAACATACGGCGTATATTAGCTATATCAGATAAATTATAAGAACGTAGAGGAACGCTGTACATAGGATATTCAGATAGTTCAGCAGGCATATCCTGTAATGCTTTTTGCTGCCTGTTATGCAGTTGTCGTGACACATCATCCGCTTCATTCAGTTGCTGTAAAATACCATTTATCACCAATAACTGATTTTTAATTCCCAATAGCTGTAATTCATGTGAAGAGCGGGCAGCTTCTTTCAATGGAGCAATTTCTGGACGACTGACCAATACTAACCGAGTTGCGCTTGTATCAGATAGGGTTTCTACCGCCTGTTTATAAATTCCTTTCCGTTCTTCCAAGCCTGATAACTGCCCTAAACAGGATGCACCATGGGTACTTTCACTAATAAATGTACTCCACGCAGATGGAAGCTGCAACATTCGCAATGTATGTCCGGTAGGTGCTGTATCAAAAATAATATGGTCATACTCCTTTGCTTTAACAGCATCGGTAATAAAATCTGAGAACTCATTAAAAGCAGCGATTTCCACCGTGCAGGAACCTGAAAGCTGTTCTTCCATATTCTGAATAACACTTTCAGGTAATTTTCCCCTGAAAGGTGCGATAACGCTTTCTCTGTATTCTGCTGCTGCCTGCTCAGGGTCGAGGTTTACAACAGTCAGTCCCGGCACTTCTGAAATAGCTGTACCGTGTCCGTTTAAGGATTGATCGAAAACATCTTGTAAGTTAGAAGCCGGATCTGTACTGATAAGAAGTATTTTCTTTCCCATATCAGCCAAGCCAACTGCTGTGGCACAAGCAATGGAAGTCTTTCCTACTCCACCTTTACCTGTAAAAAACAGGTATTTAGTCAGTTCTATATCGGATAAATTGAATGCTTTCATTTCTTTTTTAATATAAATCTGTTATACATTTATTTAGCGGGCATTAAATCTAAATTTACTCCCGTCCATTCACTCATTTGTTTAGTGGTAGGATAAACTTTAGAAACTGCAATTTCACCATCTACCAAAGTAATAGGTAAAGCTTCTGCACCATTCTTTTGAAGATATTCATTTACTGTTTTATTACTCACATACACCTGTGGTTCATCCCGTAAGTTGTGACGGATAACAATAACACCCTGTCTTTTCAATGTTTCGACAACAACTGCAATCCTCATTAATTCAGGATTGATATTCGTTCCACACAGACCCGTAGGGCAACACATTGCCGGGTCAAAAATTTCTATCTTTTTCATACTGTCTTTTATTTTAATTTATCAAATTGTTCAGAAATAAAAAACGACCGCATAATAGATTCCTATGACTATAAAGAGTATAGCAACAATTTTGCGAAACCATTTTTCAAAAATTTGTACGCTGTTATAAAACCGACCTAATCCGGCTACACTATACGCCAATATCCAAGCAACAAGGATTACAGGCACCCCTGTAGCGATAGCATATATTACGGGTAAAAAATACCCGCCCGTTTCTGCTGCCGCCAAAGGCATAAGTATACCGAAATAGAAAATTCCACTGGTGGGGCAAAAGGCTAGAGCAAACAAAATACCCAATAACAAAGCTCCCCAACTACCTTTTATATTCTTCTTTAGCCCCTCTCCGCCAATATTGATTTTGGGTATATTTAGCTTTATAATATCGAGCATGAATATCCCTATGATAATTAATACCGGAGCAATCAACATCTCACCGTATTTGCTTACCACCTTTTGAACCATATACATACTTGCCCCCTCACGAAGAACCGGAATAAGAATAAACCCAAGTACTGTATAAGTCACTATCCTGCCAAATGTATAAAGTAACCCATTTATGAATATACGGTGACGGTTTTCTATATCCTTACCTATAAAACCTATTGCCGTTATATTAGTAGCTAAAGGGCACGGACTGATTGCCGTTAAAATTCCTAAGATAAAGGCTGTTATAACAGGGACAGAACTATTGTCTAATAGTG
>ERZ773173.2017-NODE-2017-length-16235-cov-3.963103_pt1 | contig 16235 bp, 10 predicted proteins | sample MGYA00580535_ERZ773173 | MGnify/ENA primary metagenome ERZ773173 (study PRJEB29015, sample SAMEA2737856) | human gut metagenome | biome: human gut; feature: human-associated habitat; material: faeces | place: China | collected 2012 ...
GGCGGCTACACCCGCATCATCAAGATCGGCGCTCGCCGCGGCGACGCAGCTGAGATGGCAGTTCTGGAGCTCGTCTGATTCTGCTCTGACTGTTTGATACAGTAACAAGAGAAACCATTGCACAGTTTTTGTGCAGTGGTTTCTTTTTTTTGTGGTTTACCTCCTCAGTCGCTGCGCGATGGATTCCAAAAGGGGGAGCGAACCCTCTCCGTCACGGCTTGCGCCGTGCCACCTCCCCCGAAAGGGGGAGGTTTTGCTCTACTTACCGGCAGATGCCCAAAAGCTCCCCCTTCGGGGGAGCTGGCTGCGAACGCAGTGAGCAGACTGAGAGGGTAATCCCCCGCAGCGCCGCGCTTTCGCAGAAAGCGGCGCGGCACCTGTCGTTTCCCTCCACGACCCCACCTGTGAAAATGCGTTTGGAGCGCTCCGCAGAGCGCGACAAACGCGAAATTTTAAATAATAATTCCGCTGAACATGGCCAGAGCGCAGCGGAGGGCATTTTAAATCCTCCCACGCGTAAGCGCCAGATATGCCCACCCCCTTTTTTGTGTCCGCAAAGTGTGGTATACTGAAAATAGCATTTTATGCCCGGAAGGAGGTTGACCGGTATGAACAGAACCCACAGGCTGCGGCTGGTGCTGTGCACGCTGTTGTGCTTTGTGCTGTGCAGCTGCCAGACCGTGCTGCCGGCCAACGAAAAGGCACAGGTAGAGGAACTGCTGCGTGCCCCGAAGCTTTCCGGCGATTACGGTGCGCTGCAAACTGCCCTGAACGACTGGCTGGGCGAGAGCGCCCAGCTGAAATATCCCATTCAGGGGGAGCTGCTTTCTCCCTTTGTGCTGCAGGACTTGGACGGCGATGGTCAGCAGGACGCGGCGGTGCTGTATACCACCGCCCAGACCGCCAACGTCTGCGTAGCCATTTTGCAGCGGGACGACACCGGAAGCTGGCAGGTGCGCCAGAGCGTGGAAGGTCTTGCCGAAACGGTGGAGAACGTCAGCCTTGCCCAATTGCAGGATACAGACAGCTGCCAGCTGGTTGTGGGCTATACCGCCGCCCAGAATGATCACTATCTGGCGGTGTACTCCTATCAGAAGGGCACCCTGTCCACCATTCTGGAACAGCAGTATGAGCAGTATCTGGTGGAAAATATCACCGGCGGCAGCAGTCAGGATCTGATCCTGATGTCCACGCAGGAGGACGGCAGTGTGCAGATCGAGCTGCTGACCGCAGACCGGGAGGGCAGCTTCCGGCAGGTGGCAGTCAACGGCCTTTCTGCGGATAAGTTCTCCGGCTGCGCCTCGGTGGCGGCGGGCGCGGGCGCGGATGGACGGCACTATCTGGTGCTGGACGGCTGGACCGGCATTTCCGGCAACAATCTGGCCTCGGTGCTGCTGTGCTACGATGAGAATAGCCAGCAGATGGTGCCCGCCACACGGATCAGCAGCCAGCGGCTGTATAACGCCTCTTTACGCAACGTGCCTACGCTGGTCAGCCGGGACTTGGACGGAGACGGCATCGTGGAGATCCCTACTCAGCCGGACGAGGCGGGTCTGCTGAACCTGAGCCAGAGCCGCCGCATGGACTTTATCGTCTGGATGGACTACACCAGCAGCCAACCGGAAAAAAGCTTTGGCCTGCTGGACGAAGAGACCAACTGTTATATCGAGCTTCCCGCCGAGTGGGAGGGCAACCTGAAACTGACCGACAGCGAGGAATATGACAACGCAGTGGAACTGCGCACGGTGGACGAAGATCAGCTGGTGCTGACGGTACGGCTGGCAAGAACCTCGGCCAACTCCACCGGCTGGACTCGGCTGGGCGTGGTGGCGTCCCGTCAGGTGCAGGCCAAAATGGGGCCGGGTGTTTTGCTTTCTGACACGAACTACCGCCTTTCCAAGGCGTTGTATCTGCTGAATTGAGGAATGGAGGATGCTGCATGGTACGAGTGCTTGTTGTAGAAGATGAAGCCAATATCCGCGATATGATCGCCCTGAACCTGCGCCATGCGGGGATGGAGGTGGTGGAGGCCGAAAGCGCCGAAGCTGCCCTGCCGCTGCTGGCGCAGAAGCCCGGCTGTGATGCCGCCATTCTGGACGTGATGCTGCCGGGCATGAATGGATTCTCGCTGTGCGAGACCATCCGCCGCACCGACCAGCAGATCGGCATTATCATCCTAAGCGCCAAGGGGCAGGAGCAGGATAAGATCCGCGGCCTGTCCATCGGCGCAGACGATTACATGACCAAGCCTTTCAGCGTCAGCGAGCTGCTGGCGCGTGTGGAGGCGCTGTGCCGCCGGGTCATCCGCACCAAGGAAGGGGAGAGCCGGGAGAATACCCCGCTGAGCACTTTGACCAGCGGCGAGTTTGTGCTGGACGAGAACCGCCGCGTGCTGCTGAAGGCCGGTCAGCCCATTGAACTGACACAGGTGGAGTTCCAGATCATGGAGCTGTTCTTCCGCAACCCGGGCACCGCGTTGGTGCGCGAAAAGATCCTGAAAGGGGTCTGGGGCGAGAACTACTTCGGCGACGTAAAGATCGTGGATGTGAACATCCGCCGCCTGCGCATGAAGGTGGAGGACGAGCCCAGCCACCCCACCCACATCATGACCGTGTGGGGCTACGGCTACCGGTGGGAAGAATAAAAATGTGATTCAGGAAAGTCCTACGGACTTTCCTGAATCACAAAAAAATATTTTTTTATTATCGATACTCACCGAAAGGAGGACACTGTTATGCGAAGCGGTATCACCCGCCGCTGGCTGCGGGGCAACCTGCTTATCACCGTACTGGTGGTGCTGCTGGCCGAGGCAATGTTTTTGTACAGCTATACCCGCAGCTACTACGGCAGTGTGCAGCAGATCATGTACCGGCGGTTCTCCTCGGTGACCGGTCAGCTGAAAATGTATACCGGCGATACCGCCCAGAGCGCCGCGGCCAGCCGCAGTCTGGCGCTGCGGCGCATGGTGGAACAGTTTGCCGATAAGGATAAATACGAGTTCATGCTGCTGGACAGCTACGGCGGCGTCATTGCCTCCTCCAGCGGTACGGATGCGGAAGGTATCGTCAGCAGTAAGGACTTTGAACAGGCGCTCAACGGCCCGGACGGTCTGGGCGTGGCGGTGTACCGCACCCAGTCCGGCGAGGTAGTCATGGCGGCCTGCTCGCTGGTGCCCTACGACGCCGAGGACGTGGCCGCGCTGCGGCTGGTCACCAGTCTGGCGCTGGTGGAGCGGCAGGTCAAAAACGCCATCATCATCAGTGTGTTCATTGCGGTGGCGATCTTGCTGTTTACGGTCATGTCCGGGCTGTACTTCGTGCGGGGCATCGTGGTGCCGCTGGGGCAGGTGGAACGCACCGCCGCCGGCATCGCCCGGGGCGAGCTGGACGTGCGTCTGCCCCTGACCGGTGACCCTCACGACGAGGTGGACCGGCTGCGCGGCACCATCAACCAGATGGCTGAGGGTCTGGAAGAGACCGAGAAGATGAAGAACGAGTTCATCAGTTCGGTGTCCCACGAGCTGCGCACCCCGCTTACCTCCATCCGGGGCTGGGTGGAGACCCTGATGACCTTGGACGACCCCACCGACGAGAACTACCGCAAGGGGCTGGAGATCATCAACAACGAGACCGGTCGGCTGAACAATATGGTAGAGGAACTGCTGGATTTCAGCCGCCTGCAGAACGGACGCATCCGCATGGAGTGCCGCCCGCTGGACTTGGTGGCAGAGCTGACCGATGCGGTGCTCTTCTGCGAGGCACGCATCCGGCAGGAGGGACTGCTGCTCCACTACACCGAGCCGGAGGAGATGATCCCTGTCTACGCCGACCCGGATCGTCTGCGGCAGGTGTTCATCAATATTCTGGATAACGCCATCAAGTACTCTGCCCCCGGCGGGCGCATCACGGTCAAGCTGTGGGCAGGGGAGTACAAGGCCTTTGTGGAGATCATCGATCAGGGACGCGGCATCCCGCCGGAGGATCTGGAAAACGTAAAGACCAAGTTCTACAAGGGCAGCAACTCGGTGCGTGGCAGCGGCATCGGTCTGGCGCTGGTGGATTCCATCATGACCGCACTGGACGGCACGCTGGATATCAAGAGCACCCTCGGGCGCGGCACCGTGGTCACCTTGGGTCTGCCGCTGTACCACAAGGCGTGAGCAGCACCCAAAACACAGATTTTGTCACATTTGTGTGCTAAAATGAGCTTTGCTCGGGGATATGCCCCGGATAAAATACAAAAAAGACCGTCCTTTGCCGCAAGCGGCAGGGACGGATATCGGGAGAAACCAATGAATCAACCTAAAAAGGAACGCTTTAAGACCAGCGTAGGCGGGCAGGCACTGATGGAAGGCATCATGATGCGCGGCCCCAAACAGATGTGCTGTGCCGTGCGCAAACCGGACGGCACCATTGAGACCAAGCTCGACCCCACCCCCACCCACGGGGTATGGACGAAGATCCCGCTGGTGCGCGGTGCCATTGCCATGATCGAAAGCATGATCGTGGGCTACCGCTACATGATGTACTCGGCACAGGTGAGCATGGGGGACGACTACGACCCCGCCGAGGAGGAGACTGCCTTTGAAAAATGGGTGGGGGAGCATCTGGGCGAGAAAGCCGAGAACGCGCTGATGACCGTTGCGGCGGTGCTGGGCGGTCTGCTGGCGATTTTGCTGTTCACCGTGCTGCCCACCTTCCTTGTGGGCGGGGTGAACCGTCTGCTGCCGCTGGGGCGTTGGGGCAAGGTGGTGCTGGAAGCCGTGCTGAAGGTGGCCATCTTCCTGACCTATATGGTGGGAATCTCCAAAATGAAGGAGATCCACCGCGTGTTCGAGTACCACGGTGCAGAGCACAAGACCATTGCCTGCTACGAGGCGGGCGACCCGCTGACCGTGGAGAACGTGCGCAAGTACACCCGCTTCCACCCCCGCTGCGGCACCAGCTTCCTCATTCTGGTAGTCATTGTCAGCGTGTTTCTGTACAGCGTGCTGCCGTGGGGCAGCATCGGTCTGCGGGTGGTGTGCAAGCTGCTGCTGCTGCCGCTGGTCATGGGCATCAGCTACGAGCTGCTCAAGTGGTGCGGCCGGTCGGATAACATCGCCACCCGCATCATCCGGCAGCCGGGCATCTGGGTGCAGCACCTCACCGTCTTTGAGCCGGACGACAGCATGATCGAGGTGGCCATTGCAGCCGTTACCCCCGTGCTGCCCGAGACCCCGGAGGAGGGCAAATGGTAAGCGAAGCAATGCTCCCCCGCGCAGCGGTGCGGGAGGTGGAGCAGCGGCTGACCGCCGCAGGCTGCCCGGACGCAGACTTTGACGCGCGGGAGCTGTTCCGGCTGGCGACAGGCCGGGACGTTCGCCTTTCTGACCGTCCATTGGACGCCGCCGAAGCGGCAAAGCTCGAAGAACTTACCGTTCGCCGTGCGGCCCGGGAGCCGCTGCAATACCTCTGCGGCAGCTGGCCTTTCATCGACTTTGAACTGGCCGTGGGGCCGGGCGTGCTCTGTCCCCGTGCTGATACCGAGGTGGTGGCTGAGACGGCTGCCGAGATGCTGGCGGGCGTGGAAGCGCCCCGGGTGCTGGACCTCTGCGCCGGTACCGGCTGTCTGGGCCTTGGCGTCAAGCGGCTCTGCCCGGCGGCGCAGGTCGTCTGCGTGGAAAAGAGCCCGGAAGCCTACGTCTATCTCGAGAAAAATACCCGTCTGGCCCTGAAAGGCCGGGGCGGCAGCACCGAAAACGTGCTGGATGCCTCGCCTTTTGAAGAGTCGGCCTTCGACTGGGGCATGAAGCCTACCCGCGCCGCAGAGCCGGTGGAGGGTGACCTCTTCACCTACTGGGAGAGCCTGCCGGAGGGTCAGCTCGACCTCATCGTCTCGAACCCGCCCTACGTGCCGCAAAGCGACCTTGCGGCAATGCACGCCAACGTCCGCGGGTACGAACCCCCCGAGGCGCTGTTCGTCCCCGACGACGACGCACTGCGATTCTACCGCGCCATCGCCCGCGCCGGGCGGCGGATGCTCCGCCCCGGCGGGAAGCTCTATTTCGAGATCTACGAACGCTCGGCCGGACAGATGCGCCTCCTGCTCGGCGAGGAGGGATATACGGACACCGAGGTGCGCGAAGACCTCAACGGAAAACCCCGCATGGTATGCAGCCGGATGAAATAAGGAAAAAGAAGGTCAAGACACCCGAGCAGGCACTCGCTGCGCTCATGCGGCTCTGCGCCCGCGCCGAAAAATCGCAGGAGGACGCCCGGCGGCTGATGCGCGGCTGGGGACTCGCGGAACGCGACGCCGAGGGGGTGCTGGCCAAACTCGTCCGCGACTGCTTCATCGACGATGCCCGTTACGCCGGGGCTTTCGTGCGCGAAAAACTGCGGCTGAGCGGCTGGGGCGAATACAAGATCCGCACGGCCCTGCAACGCAAGCGCATCGACCGGGCGCTGATCGACGCGGCACTCGCCGAAGCCGACCGCCCGGCGATGGGCGAACGCCTGTGCCGGCAACTGGAACGGAAGGCACGAACGGCGAAATATTCGACACAATACGAACTGAAAACCAAACTGATACGTTACGGGCTTTCGCTGGGCTACGACTACGAAACGGTCGTGGAGGCCGCCTCGGGGCTCGTGACGGACACGGAGACATGCGACGAATTCTGATACTGCTCATATCGACCGCCGCCTGCCTCGGGGCCCGGGGACAACACCCCGCCCCGGAGGAGTACATATACCCGATCCGCGACGTCGAAGGGCTCTACTCGGCCAATTTCGGCGAGATGCGCCCCGGGCATTTCCACGCGGGCATCGACATCAAAACCGACGGTGCCGAGGGCAAACCCCTCGTGGCCGTGGCCGACGGCTACGTCTCGCGCGTAAGCCTGGGCGCCTACGGCTACGGGCGCGCCGTCTACCTCACGCTGCACAACGGCACGACCGCCGTATACGGCCACCTGCAACGCTTCCGCAAGGACATCGAGGAGCGCGTGCGCGAAGAGCGCCACGCCCGCCGCTCGAACAGCGTAAACCTCTGGTTCGGCCCCGACACCTGGCCCGTGAAGCAGGGCAACGTGGTGGGCTATTCGGGCAACAGCGGCTCGTCGATGGGGCCGCACCTCCACTACGAACTGCGCGACACCCGCACGCAGCGGCTTTACAACGTCGTAAGCGCCGGGATCATCCGCCCCCATGACGACCTCCCGCCGCGCATCATGCGGATCCACTACATCGAGGTCGACACCGTGCAGGGCGTCCCCGTGCACAGCCGCCCGGAGAGCTATGCCGTCGTCCGCAGCGCCGGGGGCAACTACCGCCTGACGCGCGAAGAGCCCGTCGGCGCGGGGCGCAAAGGCTACTTCGTCGTCGAGGCCAGCGACCGCCGCAACGGCGTGGGCAACACCTTCGGCCTGTGGCGCCTCGCCCTATCGGCCGACGGCAAGCCCCTTTTCGAATACCGCATGGACGGCTTCGAGCAGGCGAATTCGCGCTGCTGCGACGCCGTGAGCTACTACCCGCTGCAACTCACCTCGCGCAACGAGGTGATCCGCGCTGCGCAGCTGGCCCAATCCCCCGCCTGTTTCTACCCCGTCATGGAGGAGCGCGGAATCATCCGCACCGAAGCGGGACAGACCCGCCGCATCCGCATCGAGGCATGGGACGACTGCGGCAATCGCTCACAGCTGGAATTCGACATCCTCGGCCGGACGGAGAGTTTCCGTGCCAAAGCCGACAGCGCCGCCACGGTGCTCACCCCCGGGCGGACGGGCATCGTCCGCCTCGGGCGCGAAGTCACGGCACGCATCCCCGCCGGAGCGCTCTACGAACCGGTTTTCTGCCGCGCTGAACGCTGCCCCGCCCCGGCGTCCGATTCGACGCTCCTCGTCCTCACGTCCGGCTACCGCATCCTCCCGGTCACCACGCCGCTGCACCGGGCAATGACGGTCAGCGTGCGGGCGTTCGTCCCCGAAAACCTGCATCCCCACACGGTGCTGGCCGCCCGCAACGCCAAGGGACGGCTCACCTGCATAGGCGGGAAATACGCCGACGGCGCCGTCACGGCCACGACTCGCACCACCGGCGAACTGTTTGTCGTGGCCGACACCATCCCGCCGCGCATACGCCCGCTCTTCACCGACGGGGCAGACCTCACACGCGCCCCGGCCATGCGCTTCCGCGTGGGCGACAACTTCTCGGGCATCGCCTCGTGCACCCTGTTCATCGACGGCAAATGGCTTCCCTGCGACCGTCTCCCGATGCAGGGCACGCTGATCCACCTGTTCGAGGAACCCCCGGCCCGCAAAAGCCACAGCGTCCGGCTCACCCTGACCGACGCATGCGGCAATACGGCCTGCTGGGAAGGAACAATTCGCCGGTAATCCTATTTGTTTTCCGGAAAATTTTTTTATATTTGCACTCGTCCCAACTGTAAAAACAATGACATACAACAATCCAGATGCACGTAAACCGCTGATACTTATTGCGGAAGACGTTGAAAGCAATTACAAATTGCTGGAAATAATACTCAAAAAAGAGTATGAGCTGCTATGGGCGAAAAATGGCAGAGAGGCCGTCGACTATGCATTGGAGCATCATCCCGATGCCGTGTTGATGGACATCAAAATGCCTGTAATGGACGGTATCGAGGCACTCAAGGAGATACGCCGGCATACCACCCAATTACCCGTTATCATGCAGACCGCCTATGCCTTCGACACGGATCGCCGCATCGCCGAGGAAGCAGGATGCAACGGCTTTATTACCAAGCCGGTAATGCCCCGGGAGTTGAAAATGTATCTGGATATGAGCCTGAAAAAGGCATAAGATCCCCATAATTTTCCATAGAACGGAGCCGGACTTTTTGTCCGGCCCGTTTTTTTTTACTACCTTAGTCCCAATTTTGCGTTACACCCACATGTCCCCTGTCCGCCTGCTTACATGCATCTACTGCGTCGTCTTCGGCACAGGAGTATCCCTTATGGCCGCACCGTCCTCCGTCACGGACAGCCTCCAGGGCAGACTGGCGCATACGTCCGATCCCCGCGAACGGGTGCAACTGCTGCTCAACCTCAAAGACCTGAACGAGGACACGCACCTCAACCTGCCTTATTCCATCCAGCTTTTCCGCGAAGCGGCGGCCATCCGCGACACCTACGCCATGTCCGTGTCCATCATCCCGATCCTCAGCCGGTATTCGATTTACACCGAAAAGAAAGATACGCTCCGCTATTACCTACAGGCGCTCCGCGACCTGACTCCCGGCACACCCGAAGAGGGTGCCGACGCCTATGCAGAAATGTGCATCGGGTTCTACCGCCTGGGGCACCAGTACGACCTTGCGGAGAACCTCAGGCTGGCACACGAGGTTTACGACTGGAGCAATACCCCGCCCGAAGAACCCGAGAACATCTACCAGCGCACCAAACGCCTGTTTCTGCGCGGCTATGCCAACATCACGCTCTGCTACTACGAGGGCGGAAACCGGCGGGCCTACATCCCGCAGACCGACACGTGGCGCGAAGCCTACGAACTGACGAGGCAAATGCCGAACCTCAATATCCGCAGGTGCTTCGCCAACATCATTTACTACGTGCTGAGCGGCGCCTACAACCAGAGCTACCGCCACGATGACCAGGTCGCGCTCACCAACGACCAGATCGCACTGCTCGACCGCTACTATTCCGCCGACAGCACCCTCGGGCGGCGCCCCTACCTCTACAAGGACAACAGCTACGTGCGGCCTTACCAGCAATTGCTGCAATGTGCGCTCAACATCCGCCGCAACGACTACGCCGCCCGGTACTTCAACGAGTTCCGCAGCCGTATGCTCGCGGCCGAAGGGGAAAACCTGCTGCGCAACAAAAGTTACCTCTACGAAATGGGCTACCTCTGGAAAGCCAACACCGGCGCCTATGCCGAAAGCATCCAGTATTCCGATTCGCTGATCCGCCTGATCGAGAGTGGCAAGGGCTATTTCAGCATGCTGCCCAACAAGGTCTACCAGGCCTACCGCGACCGCAGCATCCTGCTCACCAAGGCCAAGCGTTACCCGGAGGCTTTCGAAGCCTTCGAGCACACGATGCAGGTGCAGGATTCGATCCTCACCGCCGAACGCCGCGAACGCCTCGAAACGATCCGCCGGCAACACGACCTGGACAAGCGCAAGTTGACCGAAACGCGGGCCTTGATCCGCAACCGCGCAGCCACGAGCCTCTCGATCGTCGTCATCGTGCTGCTGATGTCCGGCACGGGGATTTACCTCCTGCGGTCGCTGCTGCATAACCGCAGGCTGAAGGCCGACATCCTCCGCCACAGCCGCAAGGCCCAGGAGAGCGAACACATGAAATCGGTCTTCGTAAACACGATCTGCCGCGGCGTCGGCCCCGCATTCGACGCCATCGACACCGCAGCCTCGCGGCTGATGCTGTCGGACATCGGCGCAACCGAGCGGAACGCCTGCTGCGAATCCATCCGCGTCAACGCCGACCTGCTGCTTTCGGCGCTCGACAACATGCTCGAAGCCGCCAACCTCGACAGCCTGACCGAGGCCCTGCGGCTGGAGGAAACCAACATCGACGAGGTGTGCCGCGCCGAACTGCTCGCCGCTTCGCGGCTTAGCTGCAATCCCGGGGTGGCCTTCACGATCGAAGCCCCGGAGAACCCGGCCACCGTCCGTACACACGCCAAATACTTTTCGTTCGTGGTGCGCGCGCTGCTCGACAACGCCCGCAAATTCACCCGGGAAGGCTCCGTCACGCTCCGCTATGAAATAGACCCGCGCCACAACCAACTGCGGGTTACGGTGACCGACACGGGCTGCGGCATCCCGCCCGAAAAACGCAACGACATCTTCGGCATGCCCTCCGACGATTCGAAGGCGACGCCGGGGCTGAGCCTCGCTTTATGCCGCCTGATCGCCCGGCACCTCTCGGGCAACATATCCCTCGACGAGGAATATACCGCAGGCGCACGTTTCATCTTCACAATCCCCGCCAAGCCATGAGCATACGCCGACCGATACTCTTCCCGGCAATATGCCTGGCGCTCGCGGTTTTCTGCGCCGCAACGGCGCAGCCGCTGCAACCCGAGGGCGACAACGAATTCGGGGGTACGCCCGGCATGCACCTTTTCCTGCAAAGCAGGTTCATCCGTACGCACCAGGCCGACCGGCTCCACTTCGCCCGCATGCGCCACTACCGCGAAGGTTATCTCGATGCCGTCGGGCACGGGGAGTACGCCAGGGCCCTGGCCTTCTCGGATTCGCTGATCCGCACCGCCGAACGCCACCCCGTGGCCGGCGTGCACTTCACGGATTGCTACAAGGAACGGGCGGACATGTTCCGCAGGCTGCACCGCGACTCCGAGGCCTGCATGGCCTATGCCCGTGCCGTGAAGGTACGGGATTCGCTGCTGCGGCTCGAACAGGGCGAAGTCATCCGCGAGAAGCAGGAGTCGTACGAACTCGACCGGATGGCGCTCGACGCGGCGCTGCTCACGGCCCACCACCACAAAACGACCCTGGTCTACGTCTCGCTCGCACTGCTGGTGATCGCCGCGGTCGTCGGTGCGATCTATGTCGGCAACCGCCGCACCCGGCGACTGCAGAAGGAGTTACTCCTGCAAATGAAGCACGCCCACGAAAGCGAGCTTAAAAAGGCCGCATTCGTCAACTCCGTCTGCCACGAAGTGCGTACGCCGCTCAACTGCATCATGGGATTCTCCGAGCTGCTCTGCGCCGAGGAGGTCACCCCGGAATCCCGCGTCCAATACTGCGAAATCATCCGGGACAACCGCCGCCAGCTGCGTTTCCTGTTCGACGACATGCTCGAAGTGGCCTACCTCGAAAACCTGCACACACCGCTGCCGTGCCAGTATACGAACCTCTGCGCCGTATGCCAGGCACAACTGCGGATCATGAAGGTGAGGTACCCCAAGCCGGGCATCGTCTACAAAGGCGCAATCCCGGTCGCGGAGATCGCGCTCAACACCAGCGACAAATACCTGGCGATACTCATCTCGGCACTGCTCGGCAACGCCTATAAATTCACGCAGGCAGGCACGATCAGCCTCGAATGCGACCGTCTGGGCGACGACCGCGTCTTCGTCGCCGTCGCCGACACGGGCTGCGGCATCCCGCCCGAGAAGCACGGCTATGTCTTCGAGCGTTTCACCAAACTCGACCCCTTCAGCCAGGGCAACGGCCTCGGGCTCTACCTCTGCCGCCTGATCGTCACCCACCTGCACGGGGAGATATACATCGACTCCGGATACACGGGCGGGACGCGCATCGTCGCCATCCTGCCGCGCAGGTAACCCCGCCTGCATCCGCTGCCCGGCCGTGCGGGGCACCCGTCCCCGGCTCGCCGTGTTTTTTCCGCCGGCTTTCAGCGCCCCCACTGTTCTGCCGGATCCCCGGCCCTCCGATTCCCCGATTCCACAGTCCCCCGTTCCTAACGATCTCGCCTGCCCGGCCCGGCAGCATCCCGGCCATACCGTCTCTCTCTGCTCCCTGCTCCGCATCCCGCGCCGAACCTCTCGGTTCGCCCGCGCCATCCTCCGCACGCTTTATCAGAAATGAAAAGTCGTTTATCAGGATTCGTTACCGCCCGAAGCGCACAACCTTTACCTTTGTAAAACAAACACACTCCGGAACAACCATGAAAGCCACCTCCTCCGCAATCAAAAGCCTGCTGGCGGCCGCCCTGGCGGCATCGTGCCTCGCCAGCTACGCCGCAGCCCCCCAGAAACGGGAAATGAAATTCGAGAAGCTCCGAAAGGAATTCGCCGATCCCCCGCGGGCATTCCGCCCGGCGCCCCTGTGGGTCTGGAACACGCGGGTCACCCGCGCCGACATCGACCGGATGCTGGGCGACTTCAAGGCGCAGGGCTTCGGCGGCGCCTTCGTCCACCCGCGGCCGGGGCTGGTCACCGAATACCTCTCCGACGAATGGTTCGACCTTTATAAATACAGTGTGGAAAAGGGGAAAGAACTGGGGCTCGACATCTGGATCTACGACGAAAACTCCTACCCGAGCGGCTTCGCAGGCGGACATGTTCCTGCACAGATGCCCGAATCCTACGACCAGGGCCAGGGGCTCGCGCTCACCAAAACCGCACTGCCCCCGGCCGATGCGGGAAAATACTTCCTCTGCCTGAAAAAGGAGGGCGGCACGTTCCGCGACATCACCGCCGACACGGGCCGCTACAAAGACGTCCCGGGCGAATACTACCTTTACGAAAAGACCTATTACGGCCGTTCGGGCTGGCACGGGGGTTACTCGTACGTCGACCTCTTGGTCGAGGGCGTCACCGAAAAGTTCCTCGACATCACCATGTCGGGCTACGAAAAGACCTTCGGCAACGAGCTTGGCCCGGTCATCAGGGGGCTTTTCTCCGACGAACCGTGCATTCCCAGTTCGGGCGGCGTGCGCTGGACGCCCGACCTGTTCGAAGTGTTCCGCAAACAGTGGGGCTACGACCTGGCAACTTCGCTGCCCCTGCTCTCCGAGCAAACGGGCGACTGGAAACAGGTACGCCACAACTACCTCGAAACGCTGACGCAAATGTTCGTAGACCGCTGGGCGAAGCCCATGTCGGCCTATTGCGACCGCAAGGGCATGCTTTGGACGGGGCACTACTGGGAGCACGACTGGCCGAGCATGTACCAGGGCGGCGACAATATGGCCATGTACGCGTGGCACCAGATGCCCGCCATCGACATGCTCTTCAACCAGTACAACGACCAGAGCCCGCAGGCGCAGTTCGGCAACGTCCGCGCCGTGAAGGAGCTGCGCAGCGCCGCCAACCAGACGGGGTGCGTACGCACGCTGAGCGAAACCTACGGCGGCGGGGGCTGGGACGAGACGTTCCGCGACTTCAAGCGGCTGGGCGACTGGGAATATGCGCTGGGCGTGAATTTCATGAACCAGCACCTCTCGCACATGACCATCGCCGGCGCCCGCAAATACGACTATCCCCCGGTCTTCACCCGCCTCTCGCCATGGTGGGAGGACTACAAGGTGCTGAACGACTACTTCGCCCGCCTGTCACTCGTGCTCAGCCAGGGCGAACAGATGAACGACATCCTCGTCCTGGAACCAACCACGACGATCTGGCTCTACTACTCCTATGTCATGAACGACCCCCGCTGCATGGAGATCGGCAGCGCATTCCAGCGTTTCGTCACCACGCTCGAAAAGGCGCAGGCGGAATACGACCTGGGCTCGGAGCACATCATCAAGGACCGCGGTTCGGTCAGGGGCGGTAAATTCGTCGTCGGAAAACGCGCCTATGCGAAGGTCGTGATCCCGCCCATGACCGAGAACCTCAACGCCGGGACTTTCAGCCTCATCCGCCAATTCGTCGAGGCGGGCGGGCAACTGGTGCTCTTTGCCAAACCGACGCTCGTCGACGGGCGGCCCAGCCCCGAACTGGCGGATTTCCTCGACCGCAACGCCTCCCGGATACGCCGTTACGCGGCACTGGACGGTAAGGCGATCGCCGAATCGTTCGCGGACGACAGGATCCGTTTTTGCAACGTCACGGGCAACGACCTCTACCACCAGCGGCGCAGCTACGAGGACGGGGAGCTCCTGTTCCTGGTCAACTCCTCGCTAAGCGACACCGCCACGGGCAGCGTCGGCCTCCCGGCCGGGGAGCTGGTCGAGCTGGACGCCGTCTCGGGCGACATGCGTCCCTACCCGCACACCGCCGACGGGAAAAGCGTCGGGGCGGACTTCAGCCTGCCGCCCGCCGGGAGCCTCCTGCTCTTCGCCCCGGCTTCGGGCCGGAGCGCCCTTGCACGTACCTCCCGGGCGGCATCCGGCACCGAAACACAGCCAGCAGGGAGCACCAAGCTGGAGCCCGCCGGCCCGCTGGAGGTCACCCGCCTGAAAGACAACGTCCTCAACCTCGATTTCTGCGACCTGACGGTCGACGGGCGCACCGAGCGCAACCTCTACACGTTCGAGGCGTGCAACAAACTCTTCAACCATTGCTACGGGACAGGCAACCCGTGGGACTCGGCCATCCAGTACAGGCAGACTATCGTCGAACGCGACACGCTGACCACGGGCGACATCCGCGTAAGCTACCACTTCGTCGTGGCCGGGGACTTCGACACGCGCGGCATGAAGCTGGTCGCCGAACAACCCGGCATCTGGAACGTGACGTTCAACGGCACGCCCGTCGAAGCCGCGGCGCCCGACACGCTGCTCGACAGCCGCTTCGGGATCTACCCCGTAGGCAATCTGGTGCGGCGGGGGACGAACACCGTCGAACTGAGCGTCTCGCCCATGAGCATCTATGCCGAAATAGCCCCCGTCTACCTTTTCGGCGACTTCGTGCTCGAATCGGCCGGGGCGGGATGGATCGTCCGCGAACCCGCCGGGAAACCGGCCTTGGGAAGCTGGAAACGGCAGGGGCTCCCCTTCTATTCGTGGGACATGGCCTACGGCCGGGACTACGACATCGACGACCCCGCGGCCGGTTACACGCTCCGGCTGAACGCCTGGGAGGGGACGCTCGCACGGGTCTGCGTGAACGGCCGCAAAGCGGGCATCATCGCCTGGCAGCCCTATGCGTTCGACCTCACGCCCTACCTGCGCAAGGGACGCAACCGCGTCGAAGTGCATGTGGTGGGCAGCCTGAAAAACCTCTTCGGCCCTCATTACAGCGCCGACAAGGGTATCGCAGGCCCGTGGCACTGGAACAACGTGCCCAAACAGCTGCCCGGCAGCGACTACGACCAGCGGGACTACGGCCTGCTGGAAGATTTCGAAATCGTCATGACAAAATAACGGATCACAAACCATGAAAATAGGATTGATCGCAGTAGGGCTGAACACCTACTGGCACCAGTTCGGCGGACTGCGCGAAAGGCTCGACGGCTACCGGAACGCCATAAAGGAAAAAATGGAAGCCTACGGCGGGCAGATCGTCGCCGACGCAGGCATGGTCGACGACGTGGACAAGGCTCACGCAGCCGCGGCCCTTTTCAGGCGCGACGAAGCCGAAGTGCTGTTCATCTTCATCTCGACCTACGCCCTTTCGTCCACGCTCATCCCCTTCCTCGGCGAGGGCATCCCGGTCGTGGACGATGACGGGCAGGTCCAGCTTCTCCGCCAGCTCCAGCTGGGCGTGGAACACCTGCTGCTGCAGCTCCCGGGGCGGGTTGTCCGGCCAGTGATAGTCCAGGCCGATCTCCCCGATGGCCCGCACCTTGGGATTTTGAGCCAG
>ERZ773173.2029-NODE-2029-length-16153-cov-6.070878_pt1 | contig 16153 bp, 20 predicted proteins | sample MGYA00580535_ERZ773173 | MGnify/ENA primary metagenome ERZ773173 (study PRJEB29015, sample SAMEA2737856) | human gut metagenome | biome: human gut; feature: human-associated habitat; material: faeces | place: China | collected 2012 ...
CGGGCACCCAGTGGGGCAACAAGAAATACATGAACATGAAGCACTTGGAGGCGGTCATGGACGACGCCTCTATTGCCGGCTGAGTGAAGTCCCGGTACAAGCGAAACTCCACGATCTTCTGTTCCCAGTTTGGCATTCCGGGTTGGCCGGAAAAGCTATCTGACCCACTGCTGGCTGATGTCATCTGCGACCGAATCGTCCACGATGCTTACACCATAGTCATTGGCGGAAAAGAATCCATGCGCAAGCGGAAGGGGCTACAGGATGTCTGATGCCTTGACTCCGACCACATTTATGATACCTTGACAGCTTTGTGCTGTCCATATTCAACCTGAGCGGTGGGACTGCTCAATCCGGGCGGTCCCATTGCTCAATTCAAGCGGAACCGCTGCTCAATTTCGCCGGTCGAGCTGATTTTGCAGAGCGGTGTACGCATTTGGGGATACGGATAATTGCAATTATACCTACAAGAGAATATGCTGGGCATTTGAATGCTCAGCATATTCGCTCTACTATCATTGTAAGATGAGGTTGTGTAGTACAATCTCCTCTGCCGCGCTGCGAATGTTATTCATCGCTCCTACCCATGCCATTTGATCTTCAGCCTTTAACTGCTCTGTGATACATTGTGCCTGCGCCATCTGCTCAATCAGCAGCCGCAGCATCTTGTTTGCTTCACGATCAATCTCATTGAGATGCTGCGTCAGTTGGCCGGAGGTTTTCAGATTGATATAGGGCACTCTGCGGCGCTCCTTCAGATACTTGAGCCGCATACGGCCAAAGCGCCCATAAGTTGCTGGTTCTTCCTCGGATAGCAGCAGATTCGGCAGGTAGTAATCTCCGTATTTGCTATATGTAATTTCCATTTTGCGTTCCTTTCTGTTTTCCAATTTACCCTTGCTTTTACCCTTTATAGGTTTGGACTTTATAAAACAATCGGACTGACTGGTACAGATTGTTTTATGATTCAGACTGTTTGACACAAAATTGTACGAAAAAAGTTACTAAAAACAATCGCGCCGCAATTCGAATCCCTCACGGCGTACCAAAAGTCCTCGAAATCGTCTGATTTCGAGGACTTTTGCTTTTCATAAGTTGTCATTTTCGGATACCACTTTTTTCTGACCCAAACGCTGACCCCAACGGGAGCTAAACTGTACCCAAGAAAATGGACACGAGATTTTGACCCATGGCCCCGTTCGGCGGACACGCATTTGACCCATAGGGTCAGAAGCGCCGCACCTGTGTTATGATAGAACTAAAGAGATGAGCAAAACAGTTGGAAAGAGCAGCCCACAAACAAGACAAATGGGAATCAAAAGAGCTTAGGGCATCTCAAGGGCGCAAAAACCACAGCGCGGTAGACCCCGCGCCTGAAAAAGGTATGGAAAAGACAGATCAGGCGGAACGCCGAAGCTGTTTGGCAGAACGGTAGGAGTGAGAGCCGTGCAGAACGGCGGCCAGCGCTACCGCTAAAGCGGAGATGTGGGCCAGCGTATTGAGATTTGCCGCGCTTGCGCCGTTACGCACCCATAATCGTTCCTGTCCAGACGCCTTAAAGCGGGAATTGTAACGCTCGCACTCTGTACGCAAGGCGTATGTTCTCTTGAAACAGAGGCAGCCGCGGTCAATGGAAAGCCTATAATCGTTTGGAAAGGTCTTGTATTTCGTGCAGCCCCTGTTTTTCTTCCCGTTATTCCAGTTTTTGTGGTTACAAGGGCAAACGCTGGTTTTGGACTGGCGGAAGGGGCAGCAGAATTTCTGCCGGGTACGATTATTGTCGGTGGTTTTGCCATCTTTGTGCATAGCCAGTCCAGCATCACAGATCAAGTTACCTGCCGGAAGAGCTTTGCTCTTGGAATTGCGTTTTTTGAGGGGGATAAAAGCTTCCCCATCATAGACCGATTTCACGGTGTTGTAGATGCTTTTCGCGTCGTAGCCCTTATCCGCGAGAAAGGAACATCCCTGCAAAGGGAGGATCTGGTTGGCTGCGGCGAGGATGTCAACGGCAACCGTGGAATCCATGATGTTGGCTTGGGTGGTCAGCTCGTAGAGCGGCAGGCCGGAAATGCAGTCCACCAGTACATGGCTTTTGTACCCCCAGTAGAACTCATACCGCCGCTCATTGTGCTGGTTGGAGGCCAAGTGGACGCCCAGAGCGCAGTCCGGGTCGCTTTTCGGGTGGTTTTCCTTGGAGAACTTGCTTTTCGCAAAGGACTTCGGGTTGTTTTGCTTCGTGTTCGCCATGACGGGTGTGGAATCCAGACCAACGAAAGACGCATCCACCACGCCCAGCTCATACAGCTTCCGCACCAGATTGGCCATGATCGACTTCAACGAACCGTTGTTCAACTGCCGCAGGCAGCGGTCATACGTCCAATAGGACGGCAGCGGCTCCATGATGTTAAAGCCGCAGTAATGGGCGATGATGCGGTTGTTGTCCAAATAATCCATCAGATCTGTGATCTGCGTGAAACCCTCGCATTTCATAACGATAAACGCACAGACCATGGCTTCTTTCGGGAAGCCCCGCCGCCCGGTTGCCGCTCTGGGCAGCGTGAAGTCCAAGCTGCTGAAAAGCTTGTCATAAAACATGGCGGCGCTTTGGGATGTGAACAGCGTCACATCCTGAATGATTTCCTGTCGGTAGATAGCGGCCAGCCCCTTTCTGGTTGGTTTTCTCTCAAGTCAATTTTACCAAAAAGGGGCTCCGCTTTCTATATCATATGAGTGATTCCCGGTTTCAGCCATGGCCGGAAACCATTGCAATTACTACTCTTTTGGAGTTTTGCTCATGGCTGTAGAACTACCGAACGGAGGTGCTGTATGGGCACGAAGAAGAAATTTACACCAGAGGAACTGAAGCATCTGCAGGCAAACCCCTACACGCTGCGGGTGACGGCAGACAGCATATCCTACACCCTCGCTTTCAAGGAGGCGTTCTGGGCGCTCAGTCTCCAGGGCTACACCGGCACAGCCGCCTTCCGCAAGCTGGGCTATAACACGGAAGTTCTGGGTTTCGAGCGGATCCACAATACTACAAAGCGCATCCGGCGGGAGGCCAGATCGCCGGAGGGCTTTCATGAGGGCGCCCGGGGCGGTGTGCGTATACCAGGCGGCGGGAACAGCCAGACAGAGGGGGCGTCCGCCCCGTCTGACGAAGCCGCCAGACGCATGAAACGGGAGATTTTGTGTCTCCAGCAGCAGATGGCGTTCTTAAAAAAAGTCATGCGGCTGCACGGCAAGCCGGGAGAATAGCCATGGACAGCGCCGGAGAGAGATTTGAGGCCATTTGCGCCGCGTTGGCGGATCGGAACAACATCCTCACCGTGAAAGACCTGTGCGAATTGGCAGGTGTCTCCCGCTCCGGCTACTACAACTGGGTGCGTTCTGAAAAAAACAGAGAGCTGCGGGAGGCGAAGGACCGGGCGGCATTCGAACAGATCCTGGAGGCATACCGGTTCCGGGGCTACGCAAAGGGCGTTCGCGGCATTCATATGCGGCTTTTGCACATGGGTATCCGAATGAACGTGAAGAAGATCCGCCGCCTGATGCGGAAATACAAGCTCACCTGCCCCATCCGAAAGCTGAATCCCTACCGCAGATTGCAGCGATCCATCCGAATGGGCAGCGCCGCGGAGAATTTGGTCAACCGGGAATTCGAGTCTCATGGGCCGAGAGCCATCCTCCTGACGGACATCACATACATCCCGCTCTGCGGCAGATTCTGCTACCTCTCCACGATCCTGGACGCCTGCACAAAGCAGGTCCTGGCCTATGCGATGAGCGAATCGCTGGAAGTGGATTTTGTTTTGGAAACGGTCCAGCTGCTGGTAAAGCACCATGGGATCTCGCTGAGCAAGGAGACCGTGATCCACAGCGACCAGGGTACCCACTACACCAGTCTGAAGTTCATCCAGCTGGTGGAGAACAGCGCGCTGCGGCGGTCCATGTCCCGCAGAGGGAACTGCTGGGACAACGCGCCCCAAGAGAGCTTCTTCGGGCACATGAAGGACGAACTGGCCAGTGAGATCCCGGGGTGGACGTCTTTTGAGGCCGCCAAAGCCTCCATTGACCGCTGGATGGATTACTACAACAACGACCGCTGCCAGTGGGATCTGGCGAAGCTATCCCCTAACGAATATTACCACTACATCACCACAGGTGAGTACCCCGCCGGTATGCTGCCGCTATGGGTCAAATGAAAATGTCCTTGACTTGGGGAGCACTTTAATAGCGGAAAGGTCTATACCGTACGGGATAGGATATTGCCCATTGTTTTTGCTGCTTCACGCTTGGCCGAGGTCGTGGCGTGGGTGTAAGTCCAGATGTATATCGGTAAGATGGACAGCACACAATGAAGTATGGGATAATCGCAGGCAGCACCTCTTTTAATGTCTTTATTTATTGACAATTATAGATGTATCGTCTATAATAACAAGCACAAAGATGATGTAGAGGTGATGTGCAGAATGGGACGAAAGAGTGTTGCTGTGCTGCCGCAGACGCAGGCGATTTTAGAACAGCTGGGAGAACAGATCAAACTTGCCAGATTACGGCGGCATCTGTCTGCCGAATTGGTCGCGGAAAGAGCCGGTGTGAGCCGAGCCACAGTGTGGAATGTTGAAAAGGGAAACCCCTCTGTCGCGATTGGGATCTATGCCGCAGTCCTGCACGCACTGAACAATATGGATAAAGACCTCCTGCTCGTTGCAAAGGATGACGAGCTGGGGCGTAAACTCCAAGACCTTGAACTTACCACTCGCAAGAGAGCACCACGAAACGGAGGTGATTGACCGTGGCGTCAAACCAAAAAATAATTTATGTCTATGAGAGCTTCAAATTTACAACGCCAAACTTCCTGGGAACGCTCTTCGTGGAGAATGTCCGCGGCCGTGAAAGCTATTCCTTCGAGTATGATGCTGACTGGTTAAAAAGCAGCGCAAACTATATGTATCTCGACCCGGATCTTCAACTGTATGCCGGGCGACAGTATCCCACCGGTGCAAAAAATGTGTTCGGTCTTTTCGCTGACTCTTCCCCCGACCGTTGGGGTCGTCTGCTGATGACGCGCAGAGAAAGAATACTGGCGGAACAGGAAGGCCGGAAGCCTCGAAAGCTATTAGACAGTGACTTCCTGATGGGCGTCTACGACGAGACTCGGATGGGAGCGATCCGCTTCAAGCTGGACAAAGACGGGCCGTTCCTTTCGGATGATTCGGAAACCCCGACTCCTCCCTGGACCAGTCTGCGAACGCTGGAGGAAGCCTCCCGCCAATTCGAAAACGACGAGTCCGGTCTTGAGCAGAAATGGATCAATCAGCTCATTAAGCCCGGTTCCTCGCTGGGCGGCGCTCGTCCGAAGGCCACCGTTCTGGATACAAAGGGGAATCTATGGATCGCCAAGTTCCCGTCCAAGCACGACGATATCAATGTGGGCGCATGGGAAAAGGTCACCCATGACCTTGCAAGACTTTGTGGCTTGGATGTTCCTGAGTCCATGTTGATCGACTTCTCTAAGTACGGAAGCACCTTCCTTGTACGCAGGTTTGACCGGAATGGTGCTGCACGGATCCATTTCGCGTCCGCCATGACAATGCTTGGAAAAACGGATGGAGCATCGGCAGCGGACGGCTCCAGTTATCTTGAACTGGTGTCCTTTATCAAGGCCAACGGCGCTGCTCCCAAGAGAGATTTGACAGAGCTATGGAAGCGGATCGTGTTCAATATGGCTGTTTCCAATACGGATGACCACATGAGGAATCATGGCTTTATCCTCAAGGCGGATGGCTGGCATCTCTCACCCTTGTACGATGTAAACCCCGTCCCGGAGGGTGACGAGCTGTCCCTCTGCGTAAACGAGGACGATGCGACGATCTCCCTCGACCTTGCGCTGGAGATCGCACCGTATTGTGAGATCAGCACCAAGGACGCAGCTGCTATGGCGGCGGATGTCCTGAAAACCGTCCGAGAAAACTGGAACCGCCTTGCAACAGAATGTGGATTGAGCCGGAGCGCACAGGAATATATGAGACCGGCCTTCTCGCTGGCTCTTGAAGAATAGAAGAAGAGGGGGAATATAAGGCTGTATCTATTTTGGTCACTCTTAAAAATCCCTCGACTTTTCTCTACCACGGGAAATTGTAAGCAAAAAATATGGCTGAAACAGCGCAAAGCCGCTTTAGCTCTCGATTTTTCCTATTTTCAGCATGTATCTAAATTGGTCACGCATCACATGATGTGCGACCAAAATAGATGCGCACCGAGGAAACCTTAGAACCGCAACGGTTCTAAGGTTTTTTCGTACCCAAATTTGAGGTTGGGATAAAAAGATACCGAAGTGAATATTGAGGGGTTAGACAGGATTTGAACCGAAGCCCCCGCCGTTTTGGGCCGATTTTTCGAAGAACATTCGAGAAGTCGGCCCATTTTTTCGCCCTAAATTATGAATTTTTTGTTAATAAAGTGGACACGCATACAAAATGATACTGTCCACTTTAGATAAATCAAGAAAAGGAGGAGCCTATGAACAGATACCTAGTTTGGTATTGGGCCAGAGATGGACCCCACAACTGAATAGCAGAAATATGATGAAGGTCGTTTTGTGTGTATGGATTGAGCCATACATAGAAAACGACCTTTCTTTTTGCGTCTGGCCTGTCCATACACCTACGACCTCGAAGGAGGTCTTAACTTTGTCGGCATCAACCAGTCCCCTGCCCTACACAGGAAATAAAAGTTGCATCGTCAATACCATTTTGTCAGTGATGCCGAAGCACACAGTCTACATTGATCCTTGCATGGGCAGCGCCAAGGTATTCTTCCGTAAGCCAAGAGCAGAGAAAGAAATCCTCAACGACTACAATGGCGATCTCGTGAACCTGTTCCGTGTGATCCAGAATAACGAGAAGCTGGCTTATCTGTTAGGCCGGTTGTACCTCTCCATTAACGGTGAACTTGCGTTCAAGCAAAACAAGGATAGGCTCAAGGGCGTCCCCAACATCCTTGACGATGTCATTGAGACATCCCAAATCTTCTATGACGCCAGCTGGGAAGACATCCAGAATGCGGCTGCCTTCCTCGAGAATCAGGTCTACAGCTTTTCCTCCACCGGCCAAACCTTCGGAATCGCCAGGAGGGATATGTCGCAAAGACTGCCTCGTTTGATGAGCGCCTACAACCGCATTCGAGATGCAATCATTCTGCATCGTGACTACAAGGATGTAATTACCTACGCAGCTTGCCCAGGGAGCTTCATTCTGCTTGACCCGCCCTACAAAGGGACCGAGGACATGTACTCGAAAGCCAACTTCGACATAGAGCAGCATGACATCCTCTTCAGCTTTATGAGCGAGGTCAATCAACAGCACCATGGGGAAGTGAAGTTCCTCATCACCTATAACAACGACCCATACATCCGTGGACTTGCTGAAAAGCATGGGTTTGACACCTTTGTCCAAACTCGACTTCACTCTATGAAGCAGAGCAAGGAGGCTGGTGCGCTGTATGAAGAACTGCTGATCGCAAACTACGACCTGGAAAAGCAAGCCGCAGCCAACCACCTGTATCTGGACGAACAGAAGAGTCAGATGACCCTGTTCGACTTCAAAACAAACTATACGGAGGACTAAAACCATGTTTGAGTTTACCCTGAAGATCGATCCCGCCGTCGCCGAGCTTCTCGGCTTGGATGGGGACTCGATCATTGAAGCCTTTTACGACCCCGACGAGGATGAAATCGTGATCCGAGTCCTCGACGAGGACGAACTCGACGGTGAGTTCAATGACCCCCCCTGCAATGGCTGTCCGCTGTTCTGCCAGGAACACGGAATCTGCCTTGCCAAAACTATTTTGGAGTGAGGACCATTTATGGCTAAGATTTATCGCATTCTCGGCAAGCGCGGCAACACTACGATTCCTTATGCGCTTCGTGTATTTCTGGGCTTCCGCCCCAATGATCTCCTCAGCTTTCGAGCCGAGAGTGATGAGGTCATCATCCGCAGAGAGAAGATCTGCGACGATTGCTGCACCAGCGAGCATCGGGCAGATGCGCCCACCTCTTCTGAGGCACTGCGCAGTTTCCTTTCCTCTCTGCCTGCCAATGTTCAGAAGGAGGCCCTCATCTATTTGAGTCTCGGGATCGCCCAGTCCAAAACCTAAGAAAAGTGAGGACAAAAGCATGAATCAGTTTCCGTATCTTTACCCGCATTCGCTATCTGAAGCAGAGCGGCTGAACGAGGAAGAACTGTGGCAGGATAACAGAGATGCAGAAGTAAGCCACACACAGCTCACAGAGATGTTCAGACATTCCGACCCCGCAGCTCTGATGGACGAAGCGGAACAAGCCCAGCTTGCAGAACTGGATGATACGGTCACAGTATACCGCGGCGTGACTACCATCAACAGCGACAACCTTCTGGCTTTGTCGTGGACATTGGACTATGAGACTGCCGACTGGTTTGCCCGTCGCTTTGATGAGGACGGCACAGTGTATAAAGCGCAGATCGATAAAGAACATATCTTTGCACTGTTTAATGGCCGTGATGAATCGGAGGTCGTGCTGGACCCCAAGTACTTGAAGGATATAACCCAGGCTCAAGAGCCTACCCAGGGCCAGGAACTATCAATGTAAAGGAGAACCTATGGGAACAAGAAGCTACATAGCCTTGCAGATCGAAGAGGACGAGTATCTCACGATATTCTGCCACTACAATGGCTATCCCGACGATAACGGTGCAATACTGGCTGAACACTACGACAAGCAAGAAAAGGTAGAATCCCTTATACAACTGGGCGACCTCTACTTCCTACGGTCGAAGCTTGAGCCCAACCCAGATCTGCCTCACAATCACAGCACCCCACAGCCCAATGTGACGATTGCTTATAACCGTGATGAGGGCTGGTCCGACTGCGAAGCCGTGCATAAGACTTTGGACGAGCTTAATGATCCAGGCGAAATCGGTATTGAGTTCACCTACATATTCACTTTTGAAGGCAGGTGGATATATTTCCCGACCGGTGAGGCTGAACTCGGTTTTCGAGATGTCAAGGAGGACTTGGACAACGATACCGTTCAGTATGGCTCATTTTTCACCGAGCATGAAAACAATATGGACTGGCCAGATAATGGTGACTTCGCCCTCGACACGGATCTACGCCTGTGATCGACCTATGATGATGTGCGGTAGAGTTAATTGCACCATTTCGGCATAAATTCCTGACCTTAATTGCACCATTGCAGACGAAAAGCCAAGGCCGTGGTTGGCCTTGGCTTTTAACTGCGCTTTATTCGTTTAACAGCCTGTCCGCTTTCACGGCGCAGGCATAGCCGGCCGGAGCGACCTTCCGCAGACTCTTCAAGGCTTTCAGTTCATCTGAGATGAAGCCTGCTCCCAAGTAAGCGGCGGAGTCAATGTCCTTTTCAAAAGGAACATTTTTGAGCAGACAGGCGACCAGGTACATAACGACCGGAACCCGCTTGGACGCCTCTTCTGCGGAGAAGTTCTCTACGTAGATATGGCTGCGCACATCACGGAGGCCTTGCAGATAAGAGACATAATCCTCTTTGCTGACCTTGCCGCGGGAGGCAATACTCACCGCAGCGTTGTATGTATCTCTGAGCGCATCCCCGGGGCCGATGTCAAGACCACGATATGCGATCTCGTCCTGCACGAGGCTGTAGTAGGTTTCCCGCACCTCGGTAAAATCCTCTGCCACTTCGATCAGAGTCATCACATCGTAAAGCTGCTTGATGATCTCCATATCCTTGTTGCTGTTCAAGAGAATGCCGGTGGTGTGCGGTGCAAACGCTGTCAGCTTGTCACCCAGGATAGATTCCACGCTGGGGATCTGCACCGTCAGATCCTCTCCATCAGTGAGAATCAGCTCGTTTTTGATGGGTTTGGCGATGAGCCGCTTGTACTTCGCATCCTCGAACAGCACATCCAAAAGGATATAGATGCTACGCTCCATGACCGGCGACTCGTAGACGAACTTGAAGTGCCGCTTCTCTATGTTGTTTTTGCCCTTTCTGACCTGTTCCTCAACACTCACAAAGGGGAATATCTTGCCGGCCTCCTCGATAAAAGTATTCAGGTCGGTACCCGGCGCAACGATGATGTCGATGTCGGTGGACAAACGCATGGGACGCTCCAACAGCAGCATCAGACAGGTGCCGCCCTTAAAGATGAACGGCATGCCGACTCTCGTGATGGCCTCCAACAGGCCAAAGGCGTACACGGAACGCTCCAGAAGCAAAGGGTCCCGATGGCTGGCACTTTGCAGATCGCGAATGTGCTCTTCGGTAAAATTCTCTTTCTTCAACATGGCCTTACTCCGTTCTTAACAGTGATTTGTCTATCTGCTCAAGCACCTTGGCCTTAGCGTTCCTTCTCCGCGCATAGCGGAAGAGTTGGCTTTCATCAATATAGAAATCTTTGAAAGCCTGCGTGAAAATTGTCTTGTATTCGCCCTGGTTCACACAGGAGCGAAGCAGTTTATCCGAAACAATGTCTACGAGCATCTTTTCCAAGTCAGTATGCCAGAACTCGTCGGTGCCTTTTGGTGCCTCCGTGATCAGTTTCTTGATAACGAGCATATCGTCCGCCCAATACTGGTGGTACATATCCGCATTGGGATTGAGCAGGATGTGTCCGGCATACTCTTCTTTCAGAGTATCAAAGACATACTCTCCGAGGTCGCCTTCTACAAAGATGAACACGGCATTATGTGCAATCTGGTGATTCACAAACTCGTTGAGCTGGACAAGTTCAAAAATGCGGAAGTCCAGTTCCGGATAGGTCTCTCGGATCTTACCGGCGACCGAAGTTGCAAGGTCAGAATACTCGTGGGTGTACTTTCTCGAGGTCTTATCATTCACGCAATAATTGTTCCTTCCAACTCGGGCAATGGAACCGCTGTCCAAGAGCTTTTGCAGAACAAAGCGACAGGAAGACTCTGTGGCGTCCTTATTCTTTGCCCTGTAGACAAGGGCAAAATCGTCCCGCGTAAAATTGCCTGCGTTTGAAAGCGCAGTTAAAAACTCTGCCATGATGTAGCACTCCTTTCAGCGAGAACTGCAAATCGGCAAAAAGAATCCGAATTTGCCGTATTGCAGTTATATCATACTCATCAGTGCCTAAGTTGTCAACTGCAAATCGGCAAAAAATAAGAAATTTGCCGTTTTGCAGTATTCGCTTATGTTTAGTATATGCCAAATGATAGAGGTTGATACTGAGCCAAAAGGTTGTCCTGGCTTTATGTGGCAGGGGCGGGTATAGTGTTCACTTACCAACCGCCCAATGAAACAACAAAGAAACGAGGAATGGAAATGAAACAAATCACGAGAGAGTGGCTGGCGTTTCTGCGGGAGCAGTATCCTGTCGGTAGCCGCATCAGACTCAACAGTATGGAAGACCCTTACGCACCCGTAGAACCTGGCACGATGGGAACGCTTCAGCGCATTGATGATGCTGGTCAGTTCTTAATGAAATGGGATAATGGACGAACCCTATCTCTGATTCCTGGCGAGGACAGCTTCAGTCTCATCCTGCCCGAGCCGACGATGATGAAGCTGTACATGCCTTTGCACGCTGACCTCTACACTAAGGATGACTGGAGCGACACCAGCGAGGAGCCTGAAATGCTGACTGGCCGAGCGCTCATGGAATATGAGGACTCCATCCTGATCGCTCTCATCAAAAACCGTATGTCGGAGGAAGCCGAGCGAGGCATCATGCGCTGGTATGGTCGAGAGGACAGTGTCGACCGCAAGGTTAAATCCGTCGTATTTACCGCAGAGGAGCGAGAAGGCCAACTCTGGGGCGTTGCCGAGTGCAAAGTGGTCGGTGAACTTACACCCGAAGAACTGGATACCCTAAAGGACTACATCTCTGGCCAGGCCTCGGACGGTTGGGGTGAAGGCTTTGAACAGCGGGAGATTCAGGTGGATGACGGAGAACTGTATGTCCATCTCTGGAATTTCGGTGACTGGAGTATTCAGACTGAAGAAGAGTGCTTCTCCCCAAAACTCGCCGAGGGTCTTCCCGATATGTGCTTCTCTACTTTGAAAAGCACCGGTGACCTCATCTGCATCAAACGAGGCGAGAGCGGCTACTACCCCATGATGTCCTGGCCGCACATGACCAGATGCTACATGGTGTTCGGTCACATCCACGGCAACACCGATGCCGACTACTGGCCGCTCATTCGGGAGAACGATCTGATGCTGAATGCCGGTGCGGATGTCAACGGTTTTGCACCTGTTACCTTTGAGGAAATGCAGGAGAACAACTACCGTCACAAAGCAGGTTGGAACCCTGAACTGTGTACTATGGAGGCCGACCAATGAAATTGAGAGAATATCATCCGCTCTCTGAAATGGAGCGGGTTCCGGCAGAAGAACTTCCCAAGCGGCTTGATGAACTGTTTGACCGCATGGACAAGGAGAATGTTGGCTTTGTTGTTACGGAGGAGGGAAAAGACTCCTGTGTCTTCTGCCCCTACAAGTGGTTTGAACTCGAGTACGAGACAATTGAAGTTGCGGTAGATGAAGTACTCTTGGCTCAGATCAAGGAAATCATTACGCCTCTGGGATGGACTGTAGAGCGGTTGATCGTGCGCTTCCTCGAATGGCTGGTTGATCCTGAGACACAGGAGGAAGCCATCGCATGGCTTATGAAAGCCAAGGAGGAACTTGGAGAGAAATGATAACGAAAGAAACCTTCGTGAAGGCGCTCCAACTCATCCAGGAACAGCAGGAAATCAATCATCAGTTTGCGAAAGCACTTGACCTTGTCGGGGATGGACACTATGTGTTTGGCGTGAACAACAAGTTTTACGATGCCGCAATGCTCGTCCTCAAAGAAGCGGTGAACGACAAATACGACTACATCAGTTGGTGGCTGTATGAGGGAGAACCAGACTATAAAGTCTGGTCTTCCGATAACACAGAGGAGTGGAATCTGACAGAACCTGAAGCACTGTACGATTTTATCGTTAACGAGTGCCAAGAGTGATGATATAGTCCGTTATATGGGACACCTCCTTCGGTAGAATAACGCCATCAGAAAGAAAAGAGGTGTTATTCCATGTATTACTATAGCAAAAGAAGTAGAAGCAAAATCGTCCATCAAAGTACTTGCCAACATATCCAGAATGTCAGCGTTGAGGATGTCGGTTCCTTCGAGAACCTCGAAGATGCGTATGCAGCAGGTTACCGCCTTTGCCGACATTGCAGCCCTATCGCCAAGCTCTACCGTAAGGAGAGCGATGTGTTGCAGGGATACTGCCAGAGCCATGCCGCCTCTGTGTTTTTCAAAGATCGGTTTATTGGCATTTCAACACCAATCAGCGACTGGCGGATCATCCCCTCTGGCAAAGGCAATGAGGTCGTGCTTTATCATAAAAACACCCTCGGCGACAAGAAGACAGGCCCTGTGCCTGGATATCACCTTCAGTGGGTTAGCCAGAACACGATTTCCGGCTACCTTGAGTACATCAGCGACCATGACCTCTACCGTAATATGCACCCCCTCTATCCTGTTCAGTCAAAGAAAAATAGCCCTCCGCCAATGAAAGGAACGAAGCGCTATCGCAAGGAGCAGAAGAGGGCCGCAAAGAAAGCACGGCGGCAATCTATTGCTCATGTTCTTACCTTGATTGAAAACCTCGACACTCAGGCTCGGGTGGCCCGCTCCATGTGAGGGCGATTCTACATAGGGGATGAAATTCGTTCCATGTTGAAGATGAGTAATAACACAGGCCACACATTGTTATCTCCGAGTCTTTGTGCTATGATAAAAAAACAAACACAAATTGAGGAGCGATCATTGTGAGCAAAAAACTTGTGGCCTATTTCTCGGCCAGTGGCATTACCGCTAAGGTCGCCGAAAATCTGGCCGATTCCATCGGCGCTAATCTTTTTGAGATTAGACCGGAAGTCATCTATACAAGTGCTGATCTTGATTGGACAAACAAAAAGTCTAGAAGTAGCCTTGAGATGAGTGACCCCACCTCTCGTCCTGCAATCGCGAAAAAGCGTGACAATATGGATGAGTATGATACCATCTTCGTAGAGTTTCCAATTTGGTGGTACATTGCGCCCACCATCGTCAATGCTTTTCTGGAAAGCTATGATCTGACTGGCAAAACAATCATCCCCTTTGCTACCTCTGGTGGAAGCGGTATGGGTAAGACGAATGAGGCGTTAAAGCCTAGCTGCACCGGTGCCACATTACTCGAAGGCAAGGTGTGGAAGTCAACCGCAAAGAAGGAGGAACTGTCAGTTTGGGCAGACAGCCTCGCGTGTAGGTAGGAGCCTATTAGATCATTCTATTTCCCTCTGACCGTATACTAAACAATCTGGGAGTAGATTCTATATGCGACAGTTCGTGTGCGAGTGTTTGAATTGCGGTCTCAAAAAAACACGCCAATTCAAAGAAGAACCTTATCCCGAATATGGCGAAGTGTTTGTCGCACATTGCAAGGTTTGCGATAGTGATCAAAACCATACAAGAGTCCTGACGAGGAAGACACAGGCTGAACTAAGGCGTCGCCAGGAGGAAGAAGACCTGAAAAAGAGTATATCCGACCAATGTGCGAGGCATGGGTTCACCTGTCGATTTCTGTACCAGTCAGTAATCATCACAACCCCTTTGGCAGACTGGTGCTTTGATTATCATGAAAAGTACAAGACCCTTTATCACGAAAATACGCCCAACACGAAGTATCTAACAGGACACTATGTTAAGGCTCATACCCAATTCAAAGGGAAAAAGATGACTGTCTCTGCTGTCATCGAGTACATTGCCAGCCATGAGGGGTGGCGAGCAGAGCAAAGAAGCAAAACAACCAAAGAGAAAAGTGAATGATGGAGGTAATGCCGGTGGCGAGTCAGCCGATTTATCAGTTCTACGCTGAATTGAAGGATTACAAGCCGTTGATATGGCGCCGCTTTCAAGTGGCAGGAAACATCACCCTGGCGCAGCTTGGCTATGTTACGATGACTTTGTTTGAGATGAAGGGTAGCCATCTGTTCCATCTTGAATACTCTGTGAATGAGAATATGCCTGACGATGATCCTGCATACCAAAGCGAGCCAGACAAGATCCTGCGATATGATATTGCCGGTGGCGACTCATTCCCTGAAACGATGATCAGCAATACTTATGCGGCTACGGAAATGACACTTCGCAGATTTACCAGCAGAGGTGACGCAACCTTTCACTTCTTCTATGATTACGGCGATGGCTGGGAAGTAGTGCTGCGACTGGAGGAAGTCTTCGAAGATAGCGAATTACCGGGCAAGGAACTGCCTCGGGTGCTTGAAGGCCAAGGCTTTGGTATCATCGAAGACTGTGGTGGCCCAGCTGGTCTGGAACACTTAAGAGAAGTGTTCCAGCAGAAATCGAGTCCCGAATATCAGTCTATGCGGGAGTGGTTGGGAACATCAGAAGTGGATCTCTCTGTCTTTGACCTCCAAGACCTGAATTTCAGGTTAAAAAAATTGCCTCGGATTTTCCGAGACTTATACGAATATGATTATCCACCAACGAAGCATTCCATTGACTTGCTTGACCGCAAGTATTGCAAAACCAATTAAGTATGACAAAGAGCATGATCTCATTGGATGCAAAAAGAGCCGATGCCTTTCTCCAGACCTACGACGCATATTCGGCCACGGTGGGAGAGGACATCTGCTCTACGGGAGAACGTGTAACCCTGGACAACGGAGAAGTCAAGCGCAGATTTCTTCCATGAAGCCCTTGTTGCGACATGGGCAACTGACTGCACAGCAAAATATCAAAGGCAGAATGCCATGTATCTATTTTGGTCTCAACCTGTTTTGCAGCCAAGTAGCAATGAGACCACCGTGCGTTGCAATTATTGAAAGAGCAAAATGCTTGAAATTACTGATATAAGTGGATTCCAAGGCCGAAGTCGCCAGGTATCTAAATCGGTCGCACCTGCCAGAAAGTCCTGATTTCTTGCGAAATCAGGACTTTTTCCGCACTTTTGCGCGCAATAACTTGCTTGCCGTTTTTTCTGACCCAAACGCTGACCCAAACGGGAGCGGATAGCGGAAAGGTCTATACCGTACGGGATAGGATATTGCCCATTGTTTTTGCCGCTTCACGCTTGGCCGAGGTCGTTA
>ERZ773173.2033-NODE-2033-length-16111-cov-3.247260_pt1 | contig 16111 bp, 10 predicted proteins | sample MGYA00580535_ERZ773173 | MGnify/ENA primary metagenome ERZ773173 (study PRJEB29015, sample SAMEA2737856) | human gut metagenome | biome: human gut; feature: human-associated habitat; material: faeces | place: China | collected 2012 ...
AACTCTGACAACATCAATATTATTTTCATCAACACCATGTCGTCTAAGCTCATCAATAGCTCCTGACAAAAGTTTTGCCCCGATGAAATCATTAAATCTTGATAAAATTATACAAAATTTCTCATTACCTGCGACTAACTGCCCTTCAAAAGTTTTCATTTTTACTCTCCTTTGAGCATATTATACGATATACAGGCGTTTTTTTCAACTGTACGTAAAGATATATCACATGGAAATTATCCGATAATTAACGGAGCAAAAATCTTGTAAAAGATGTAAATCGCAGCAATTACCAATAATCCACCACTAATTTTTAAAAGCCAGTCTGAAAACTTGTAAAAACCTTTCCAATTTTTCAAATGAGATGTTAAAAAACCTGCGAAAATTAAAATTAACCCCTGTCCTAAAGAGAACAAAAACAACATTATTATTGCATGCCAAATACTCGCAGAAAGTGATGCAAACGCCATTATACCTGCCAAAATCGGAGTAGAGCATGGAGTTCCGGCTAAAGCAAAAACACCTCCTAACAAAATCGGGTACAAATACATGTTAGTACCTTCGTTTTTCGGCATTTCCTTAATCATTACAGGAAGTTCAAAATCCAATACCCCCATCAGTTTTAAACCCATAACCATAATGATACCCGCAAGAAATATTCCAAAATATCCACCTGCAAACGAAATAAAAACTTTACCAGTAATAGCACAAATTATACCGATTATTGAAAACACAATTGCCGTTCCCAATACAAAAAACAATAATTGTACAAATGTTTTAAGCGGTTTTTCTTTGGAATAACCGCCAATATAACCAATAATTATTGGCAACATTGCAAGTGAGCAAGGAGAAATTGATGCCACCAAACCACCTAAAAATGAAAGCGCAAACAATACTAACAAACTACCGTTTTGAGTAAAAAGACTGATATAATTTTCCATTTACTTTAGCTCCTGCAAATATTTATCCATTTGCTCTTTTGAGATAGCTCCCTCAATTCTTCTGACCTGTTGACCATTTGAATTTAGCAAAATAATTGTTGGAACTAGAGTGACATTATATTTTTTAATTTGTTCGTCACTGAAAGAATTTCTATCTTGAACTTGAATTTCTGTCAAAATAATTTCGTTATTATATTTAGGAAAAATTTCTTTAAAAACTTTATTCATAGTTTGACAATCCAAACACATTGCCGATGTAAATTTTACAACTTGGGGTTTGCCATTTTCAGTTGTCTTTGCAGTCGTTGAATTTGATGCTGTCAAAGCCATATAAAGCATAATTGGAATTGCAAAAATTAAAGAAATAATAATAATATTCTTTTTCATGAAAAGCTCCTTTCTATGTAATTTTAGCATAAAATAAAAAGAAAATTTTTCTAACCCCAAATGGGGAATACTTTAGGATAAAAACACATAAATGAGCAACAATTACACATCTTCCGGCACATAAAAATCCGCTTTTGCTAATAATTCTCTTGTATGTTCATAACAACAAGAATTGTGACAAATTTCCTGATATTCCCTCACAATACTCAAAACGTCGTCAACCGACATTTTTATAATCCTTCTTTCACCTTCAATAATTCTAGCCATATTCTAAATTCCTTTCAAAATTATCTACGGAATAATCCGAGAATACTTTTGACAAATCCATTAACCTATTTAGAAAACTATTTTCAAATAATAAAAATTTATGAAATTTCATATAAAAAAAGCTCCTCTTTAATAGAGGAGCTTTTTTATGTTTTCTAACGCATTATTTTTCTTCGTTTTCGTTACCTAATTGAAAATCAGGTGCGCCAAACATACCTTCGATTTCTTCCAAAATCGCAGATGGTTTACGAGCTTGATTTCTTTGAGCAACTGCACGCTTTCTTTCTTCACGTTCTTTTTCTTCATTAGCATTAGATAGGTGATGGAAACCAGTACCAGCTGGAATTAAACGACCAATGATAACGTTTTCTTTCAAACCTCTCAATAAGTCTTTCTTTCCATCTACCGCAGCTTCTGTCAAGATTCTTGTTGTTTCTTGGAATGATGCTGCTGAAATGAAGCTTTCAGTATTCAAAGATGCTTTTGTAATACCTAACAACATGTATTCACAAGTTGCAGGAGTTCCACCTTTTTCTTCAACTTCTTGGTTTTCTTTTTCGAATGTTTGCATTTCAACAAGTTCACCAGGTAACAATGTTGTATCACCAGCATCAACAATCTTAACTTTCTTAGTCATTTGTCTTACGATGATTTCAACGTGTTTATCGGCAATTTCTACACCTTGAGAGCGATATACTCTTTGTACTTCGTCTACTAAGTATTGTTGAGCCGCTTCTGGACCGCAAAGTCTGATTACGTCGTGTGGATTCAAAGGACCACTTGTTAAAGGTTGACCTTTTGTGATTTTTTGTTTGTTCTGAACAACAATATTAGCATCAATTGCATATTTGATTTCAGTTCTACCATTTTCTGTTACTAAGAACAATCTTGGCAAATCATCATCAGTTTCAATTTCTGCAATACCGTCTTCTTCAGCCAAAATAGCACAATCCTTAGGTTTACGTCCTTCAAGAAGTTCTTCTACTCTAGGAAGACCTTGAACGATATCACCTGTTTTTTGTCTTTCAAATACCAATGTCGCAATGTTATCACCACGTAGAACCAAAGCTCCTGCTTCTACCTGCAACATTGTACCAGGACTAATCAAGTAAGGACGACCGTTTCTGATTGTAATTTCGCCTTTATTAACTGCAATTACCATACCTGAAACAGTTGATGTTTCTCCGCTATCAGCTAACACACCATCAAGTCTAACGAAATCGCCTTTCTTAACACTTGCTTTACCTTTAACAGAAATTTTTGTTTCATAAGTAGTACTTGTTAACAATAATCTTCTTGCATCTTCTTTATTACCTTTAATAGATGCAACACCATCATTAATAGCAAGAACTTGAGTTTTTGCAACCGGTGTTTTAGGATCAATTGTTTGACCGTCTTTTACAAGAAGTTCTGTTTGAAGAGAAGACATAGTCTTAGCATTACCTTCAAATTCACGACGAACAATCAAGTTTTCAAGAACAACAATTCTCAAGTTGTCTTTTTCGTCAAGTTCTACCATACCTTTAAGGTGTGACAAGTAACCTTGCATTTGAAGAACCAAACTTGTTCTTGTAATTGTTGCACCATCCAAATTTCTAACTCTTGCACCATCTTTGTATTGCAATTGAGTAACAGGAACTATATCAATTAATTCATCTGATGTGTTGAATTTGATTGAAACATTTTTCTGTTGAACATCCAATACTTGAACCGGTCTTACAAGAATTTGAATTGGTTGGTTAGAAATACTATCTTCATCTAATGAAAGGTTAGTATCCAATTCTTCGTCCAAGTCATCAATATCAATGTCATCCATTGAAGAATCCATAATTGTAATGATAGAAGTTTCTTTAGCTTTAATTCCATCAGCAATTACTGTTCCTTTCTTAACAACTTCACCTTCATCAACTTTAAGTTCTGAAACACTTGAAAGTGTATGAACTTCGCCAGGACGAATTGTAATTTCGTGAATAATATCGTTGTATTCTTTAAATTCAACAATACCATCAATGTGACAATATACGTCTTTTACAACTTCTGTACCGGCAGTAACGTGAGTTCCGTTTTCAACCATCTTCAATGAAGAATCTTTATTAATTTGGTGAATTTCTTCTGGAATAAATACTACAGAACCAGGTTTTGTAATAATTTGATTTTCGTCAACTTCAACATCAACGTATCTAATTTCACCAGAAGAAGCAACTGCACAATCATCGTCGATAAGTTCGGCAATAATCATACCGTTTTCAACGGTTGTATCAACTGGAGCTTTTACGATATATTTTTCACCAGTCTTGTCTACTGTCCATAATTGTTCTTTTTTAGTTTGTTCAAATGTCGCATTTTCAGGCATCAATGAAGCGATTACAATTGTTAATTCTTTACCTTGAACAATCTTCTTAATATTTTTACCTTCAAATTTAACATCTTCAATAACTAAATCTTCACCAAAACGAACTTCTCCGCCGTGTTCAGAAATAGTTAATGTTTCAGCAAGTTTTTCACCTTCTTTGATAGCTTGACCATCTTTTACTAGAACTTTTGAACCACCCGGAAGGTTATAAACATCACCACCAAGAACCCAAATAATACCTTGTTTATTTGTTGTTCTTGAAATGTTACCTTGTCTGTCTTTCTTTTCATCAGCTACAAAATCTTCGTACAATACTTCACCTGACAAGTCAGATGTAATATCTTTTGTAGCTTTTTCTGTTAAACGAGAACCAGAACCCTGAGCTGCAGGTTCAAATTGAGCCAATTTGAAACCTTTTTTAACTTTCATTCCATTTGTAAAGAATACTGTTGAGCCAGCAGGAATGTGGTATTTTTCAGTTCTTTTAGCACCCTTCAACTCGATATCTGTTTCGTAGTTAGAAATATTTACGATATCACCGTGACGAGTTCTCAATTCTCTTGTTTTAACGCTTGAAATAACTTCACCGTCTTGTTTTGCAATAACTTCTTTAATTGCATCTTTAACGCCAACCGCACCACCTGTGTGGAATGTTCTCATTGTTAACTGAGTACCAGGTTCACCAATTGATTGAGCTGCAATAATACCGATTGCTTCACCAATATCAACAAGTTTTTGAGTTGTCATTGCCCAACCATAACATTTTTGGCAAATACCATATTCAAGACCGCAAGTCAAACCAGAACGAACTTTCAATTCTTGAAGTTTCAAATGAGAAACTTTCTTAATATCATCTCTGTTCATTGTAGTTCCTGCAGAAACAAGAACTGTTCCGTCTGTATCTTTAATGTCTTCTGCAATTGTTCTACCTAACAATCTGTCAATTAATGGAACAATTACGTTATCACCATCTGTAATAGGTTTCATGTTAATTGATTTTGTAGTGTGGCAATCGTCAGCACGAATAATTACATCCTGTGCAACATCAACCAAACGTCTTGTCAAATAACCTGAATCGGCTGTTTTCAACGCTGTATCTACAAGCCCTTTTCTTGCACCATAAGAAGAAATGCTGTACTCTGTAACGGATAAGCCTTCTTTAAAGTTAGATTTAATCGGCAAGTCGATGATTTGACCTTGTGCGTCAGCCATCAAACCTCTCATACCTACCAACTGAGATACCTGTGACAAGTTACCTCTGGCACCTGAGAACGCCATCATATATACTGGGTTCAATCTATCAAAGTTTTCAACTACCTGAGAAGTCAACTTCGCAGTTGTTTCGGACCAAGTATCGATAACCTTTGTATATCTTTCTACTTCAGTGATTTCACCTTTTAAATATCTGTTTGTTGATTTTTCAATTTCAGATTCAGCTTCTTGTAGCAACTCTTTTTTAATTGCCGGAACTTGTAAGTCTGCAATAGAAATAGTTGTTCCGGATTTTGTAGCATACCTGTAGCCGAGATTTTTAAGGCTGTTAGCCAATTCTGCGGTTTTTGCTCCGCCAAACTCAAGATACATTTGTGAAAGCAAATTGTTCAAACCTTTTTTGTCCATTTGCTTGTTAATGAAATCTACAGTTTTTTTAGCATGTGTGTATGTTGTTTCCATTATACTTATATCCTTTTTTAATAAATAATTGCATTTTTTCTTAATGTCTTAGGGCATTTCTGCCCTAAAGACTTATTTACGCCAAAGCATTTCTTACAGCTTCGTTGAAGATAATTCTTCCTGCTGTTGTTTCCAATCTTTCGCCGTGTTCATCTCTTACGATAATTTTGTCGTGAAGGTCAATTACACCTACTTCTAGAGCGGAAATAGCATCTTGGAAGTTGTAGAAATATCCTTTAGGTTCCATTTCAGGATTTTTCAAAATAGTCAAGTAATACATACCTAAGACCATATCCTGAGTAGGAGTGATAATTGGTTTACCCGTTGCAGGAGCTAAGATGTTGTTTGTAGCTAACATTAACATTCTTGCTTCTGTTTGAGCCTCAATTGATAATGGAACGTGGACTGCCATCTGGTCACCATCGAAGTCGGCGTTAAACGCTGTACATACCAGAGGGTGAAGTTGGATCGCACGACCTTCTACCAATTTCGGTTCAAATGCCTGAATACCTAATCTGTGAAGTGTCGGGGCACGGTTCAATAGAACTGGATGTCCATCAATTACTTCTTCCAATATATCCCAAACTACTGCTTCGGAACGTTCAATCTTTTTCTTTGCAGATTTTATGTTTTGAACATATCCTCTTTCAATCAATTTGTTTACAACAAATGGTTTAAATAATTCAATTGCCATTTCTTTTGGCAAACCGCATTGGTTCAATTTCAATTGAGGACCAACAACGATAACTGAACGGCCTGAATAGTCAACACGTTTACCTAACAAGTTTTGACGGAAACGACCTTGTTTACCTTCAATAATATTAGATAATGACTTCAACGCTCTGTTGTTTGGACCAACAACTGTTCTACCACGTCTACCGTTATCAATCAAAGCATCCACTGCTTCTTGTAACATACGTTTTTCATTTCGTACAATAATTTCAGGAGCGCCCATCTCTAACAATCTTTGTAAACGGTTGTTTCTGTTTATTACACGTCTGTACAAATCATTCAAGTCAGATGTCGCAAAACGACCACCATCCAATTGAACCATTGGTCTTAAATCAGGAGGAGTAACAGGAAGTACATCCATAATCATCCAAGTCGGATCTGTTTCTGATGAAATCAATGAATCCAATAATCTCAAACGTTTGATAAGTTTACTTTTCTTTTGAACTGAGTTTACAGTACCTGCAAGTTCAGTTCTGATTTCTTCTGCAAGTCCTTTTACATCAACTTCAGCAAGAAGTTCTTTAATAGCTTCTGCACCGATACCAACTTTCAATTCAGAATCTTCGTGTTCAGCCATATAATCTTCATATTCTTCTTCTGATAATAGTTGAAGTTTTTTGAAATCACTTTCTCCGGCATCAAGAACTACATAATTGTTGAAGTAGATAACTTGTTCTAAATCTTTCAAAGTCATATCAAGAAGTAAACCTAAATAAGAAGGAATACCTTTTAAGAACCAAATGTGAGAAACAGGGGCTGCAAGTTTAATGTGACCCATTCTTTGTCTTCTTACTTTTGAATCTGTAACTTCTACACCGCATCGTTCGCAAATGATACCTTTGTGTCTTACTCTTTTATATTTACCGCAATAGCATTCCCAGTCTTTTGATGGCCCGAAAATTCTTTCGCAAAATAAACCATCTCTTTCCGGCTTCAATGTACGGTAGTTGATTGTTTCCGGTTTAGTAACTTCGCCGTAAGACCATTTAAGTATTCTTTCCGGTGAAGCGATACTAATTCGTATATAGTCAAAATAATCTATGCTTGTTGACATTGTTTGTCTTTCTCCTTTTTATATTTTAGTGAGTGGTGAGGAGTGAGTTGTGAATAGTTCTTTTCATAAATAATCTATTCACTACTCACCATTCACTATTCACTTAATTATATATCTCCGAATGTAGTTGGTGTTTCAAAGAAATTGATGTTTAACAACTCAGAATCCATATCTGAAAGAACTCTACGTGGAGCTGATTTTCTCAAATCATCCATGTCTGTCATTAAATCAACTTCTTGACCGTCTTTTTTCGCTACCGTAATATCCAAACCGATACTTTGCAATTCTCTTACAAGTACTTTGAATGATTCTGGAATACCCGGTCTTGGGATGTTATCACCTTTAACGATTGCTTCATAAGCTCTATTTCTTCCGTTAACATCATCTGATTTAATTGTTAACATTTCTTGTAGAGTATATGCAGCACCATAAGCTTCCAGTGCCCAAACTTCCATTTCACCAAATCTCTGACCACCGAATTGAGCTTTACCACCCAATGGTTGTTGAGTAACAAGTGAATAAGGACCTGTAGAACGAGCGTGAATTTTATCATCTACAAGGTGGACAAGTTTAAGAATATAAGATAGACCTACAGCAACCGGTTCATCAAACGGTTCACCAGTTCTACCGTCAATCAATCTTACTTTACCGTCTTCGTTAACCCAATCGCATCCAGATTCTTTGATACCTTTCAAAAGTTCAGCCTTTGTAGCTCTTTCTGATTGATTATCACCATATCTTTCGTCGAATGAAGGAGTTTCATAATAGTTGCCTGTCAAGTATGCAGCCAAACCTAACAACAATTCGTAAGTCTGACCAACGTTCATACGAGAAGGTACACCTAATGGGTTTAATACGATATCAACAGGAGTACCGTCTGGCAAGAATGGCATATCTTCTTTAGGTAAAATTCTTGAAACAATACCTTTGTTACCGTGACGACCTGAAAGTTTATCACCTACAGAAACTTTACGTTTTTGAGCAATGTAAACTCTAATTACTGTATTTGCTCCAGGAGGCAATTCATCACCTTTTTCTCTATCGAATACCTTAACGTCGAGAACTCTACCGCCTTCGCCGTGTGGAACTCTTAGTGAGTTATCTTTTACATCTCTTGCTTTTTCTGCGAAAATTGCTCTTAACAATTTTTCTTCAGGTGGATGTTCAGATTCTCCTTTTGGAGTAACTTTACCAACTAGAATATCGTCAGCATAAACTCTAGCACCGATACGAACGATACCACGTTCATCCAAATGTCTCAAAGCATCTTCTGAAACGTTAGGAATTTCACGAGTAATTTCTTCTGGTCCTAATTTAGTTTGACGAGCATCTATTTCTAGTTTCTCAATGTGAACTGATGTGAAGATGTCATCGTGTACACATCTTTCAGAAAGTAAGATAGCATCTTCGTAGTTATAACCTTCCCAAGGCATATACGCAACAATTACGTTTTTACCTAATGAAAGTTCACCACAGTTTGTAGAAGCACCATCCGCAATTACATCACCTTCTTTAACCTTGTCACCTTCGTGAACCAAAGGTTTTTGGTTAATACAAGTATCTTGGTTACTTCTTACATATTTCATCAATGTATGAACGTGAGGTTTGTTATGAATATCACGGATGATAATTTCTTCACCCACAACTCTTTCAACAACACCGTCACAATCTGCAACTTCTACCATACCAGAGTCTTTAGCAGCTCTTTTTTCCATACCTGTACCAACAACCGGTCTTTGAGTAATCAAAAGAGGTACTGATTGACGTTGCATGTTTGAACCCATCAATGCACGGTTAGCATCATCGTGTTCAATGAACGGAATTAATGATGTCGCAACTGAGATAATCTGAATAGGAGAAACACCAACAAAGTCAACTTTGCTTGATTCGCCCATTGTAAATTCAGATCTGTATCTGATAGGAACATATTCATCTTTAAATGTATTATCAGGATTTAATTGTACGTCAGCAGGAGCGCATCTATATTCTTCGTCTTCGTCTGCTGTCATATAAACAACTTCGTCTGTAACCTTACCATCTTTTACTACAAAGAACGGAGCTTCAACGAAACCGTAATCATTAACTTTTGCGTGAGTAGCTAATGAACCAATCAAACCTGCGTTCGGACCTTCCGGTGTTTCAATCGGACAAATACGACCGTAGTGAGAAGGGTGAATATCACGAACTGCAAAACCAGCTCTTTCTCTCATCAAACCACCAGGTCCTAAAGCTGAAATACGTCTTTTGTGAGTTAATTCAGCCAATGGGTTAATTTGGTCCATGAACTGTGACAACTGAGAACTACCAAAGAATTCTTTCAAAGATGCAACAAGTGGTTTTGTGTTCAACAAGTTCAATGGTGTCAATGTTTCAGAATCTTGCAAAGTCATTCTTTCTTTAACAATTCTTTCAATTCTTGAAAGACCAACTCTGAATTGGTTTTGCAACAATTCACCAACTGAACGAATTCTTCTGTTTCCTAAGTGGTCGATATCATCAACAGTTCCTTCATCGTATGTCAAATTAATCAAATATTCAATTGATGCAACGATGTCTTGAACTGTCAATGTTCTTTGGTTTTTAGGAATGTTCAAGTTCAATTTTTTGTTTAATTTATAACGACCTACACGACCGATATCGTATTTCTTTTCATCAAAGAAACGTGATTCCAAAATAGAACGGCCACCTGCTGCAGATGCAGGATCGCCAGGTCTTAATTTTTTATAAACTTCAATTAAAGCATCATCAGTAGTTTCTGCAGTATCTTTATCCAATGTTTTCTTTAAGAAATCAAAGTGAGTAAATAAAGATTCCATTTCTGAAACAGTGATACCCATAGCTTTCAACAATGTTGTAGCCAAGATTTTTCTGTTTTTATCGATTTTAACGTAAATAATATCGTTAGAATCTGTTTCAATTTTCAACCATGCACCACGATTAGGAATCATAGTTGCGTTATATAAACGTTTTCCGGCAGGGGAAATATCACGTTTGAAGTAAACACCAGGAGAACGAACGATTTGAGAAACGATTACACGTTCTGCACCGTTTACAATGAAAGTACCTTTGTCTGTCATTGTCGGAATATCGCCGATGTAAACTTCTTGTTCTTTAATTTCACCACTATCACGGTTAACCAATCTTACCATTACACGCAATTGTTTTGCATAAGTTGCGTCATGGATTCTAGCTTCTTCAATGGTATATTTCGCATTGTCGAAAGTATAATTTGGTAAGAAGTGTAATTCTAATCTGCCTGTATAGTCTTTAATAGGAGAGAAAGAAAGCAATTCTTCTTTCAAACCTTCTTTTAAAAACCATTCAAACGATTTTTTCTGCACTTCAATAAGGTCCGGTAAATCATCCAAACGAGTATGTGGAATACCCATTGGTGTTACTCTTTCTGCATATTTTGTGTTAGACATTAATTCACCTCGTCTATGTGTACGTACTATATAAAAAATTGTATTATTTTTATTCTTATCCATGCCCTCTTTGGAGCAATCTGTTTGAAAATAATTTACAATTAAGAAATCTAACTTGAGGCTGTAAACCTTTCATTCTACTGAACTTCAGCTAAATGAACTTCTATGTTTCTTCTAAAATTAGGCATAGTTCACCCGACTTTAAAATTACATGTTCTTAAATAATAATACATCAATATTTTACGTCAAGAAAATATCGGTTATTTTAAAAAAATATGTTAAATTTTTGTTACAATATGTTAGACTATTGATTTTAGAGGTCTGAAAGCTTGATTATACTTGCAATACAGTGTCAAGACTACAAATAAAACTTATTCATTGTATTATTAAATACATTAGAGGGAAAAACATGAAAAAAATAGCAATTTTGATATGTGTTTTAATGTTAGGAAAAGCTGCAATATCAGCGGATATTCAAGTTACAAATATTCAAGACAAAAAACCAACTTCTGTCGTTTTGACAGGCAACCTTGTTTTTGATTGGCTTGACATTGCTCAAATTGATAGAGATACTGCAATCGAAAAATACAAATCAGAACTTTTTGGAAACGATACAGTTTTTAAATACAATAAAAAAGAGTTCAAAAAAGAGTATAAAGACTTTTTGAAAGATGCAGATTACAAGCGTCACTACATGCTTGTAAAAAACAACGTAAAAGAAACCGATGACGAAAATCTTTGCGGTTTTTATAAGAGAAATCTTTTAATAAGTTATGCCGTTCAATATAAAAACAATTTGCGTTCGGTATATTACTATGATGCACTTGGGAACCTTCGTTATGTAGACAAATTTTCGGAAAACTACCCAAATTTCCCATACATGTCTAAACAATATAGAGCAAACGGAGTGCTGGTTAGCGCAATATATTTTATGTCACATGATATGCAATATATGTACAATCACAACGCCGAATTTCAAGGAGCTTGGTATAAAGACAAAATGTATGATCGCCACGCAAAACAAATTCTTACTAGAACAAATTGGTAAGGATATAAGGTAGAAACAAATACACAAAGGCGGGATGCTTATCCCGCCTTTGTGTATTTTAAAATATTACTGAGGTTTTACAATAGATAATACATAGTTATTTGTAAACACTTTATTAGCAACTTCAATAATATCACTTTCTGTCACGCTATTTATCAACTGAGAATACTGTTCATCAAATTCATAGCCTCTGCCTGACACCTCAAACCAACCAATAGTTGTTGCTTTATCAAGATTAGTTTCCTGACCGATAATATAGTGTCCTAATAGTTTGTCTTTAGCCTCTTGCAATTCTTTTGAACCCACAAATTCAGTTTTCAATCTAAACACTTCTTCTTTCATTCTTTTCTGCGCATAATCAAGGTTTTCAGGATTTGTACCTATATAAGTAATAAAAGAACCTTTCAAAATATGCGGAGAGAATTGAGAACCCAATTGATACGCCAAACCATCTCTATCTCTCAAATTTTTGAACAAACGAGAACTCATGCCTGAACCTAACAAAGAATCTATGACCTGTAAAGTTGCATAATCCTTACGATTTAAAACTCCAGAAGTCTGCCAACCCATTATTATCCAATCAGTTTTAAGATCTTTTACTTTGGAACAAGCTTGCTTTTCTGTAGTCAACGATTGTACTAAATGTTTGTTATAATCAAACTTTTCACCTTTTTTATTATTAAATATATTTGTCAATTCTGCAATCGTTGTTTCTTTATCAACATTACCATTAATTGAAATCACAACATTTTGCGGGTAAAAAACTTTGTCATAATAATTTTTCACATCGTTTTTTGTAACTCTCGGCAAATTCTTTTCTAAAATATTATTAGAATAAGAATATGGCGAACCCTCAAAAATCAAAGCTTTATAGTTATCTACCGCAAGATTTAGCGGAACATCTTTACTCTTTTTTATAGAATTTAGTTCATCATTTTTCGCTTTTTCTATCTCAAATTCATCTAGTGTCGCATTATTTATAATTTCATTCAAAAGCTCCAGTGTTTTTTCGTAATCATTTTTAGTCGTAAGAACTGTCATATTAAAACTATCAGCCTTAGCTGACGGAACGATTTTTATCCCGTTATCTTCCATTGTTTGAGCAAATTCAACTGATGAATATTTTTTTGAACCTTTTGTCAAAACTGCAGCCATCAAATCAGCAGTTCCGGGAATATGTTCAATAAACTCTCCACCTTTAGCAAAAATACTTATTGCAATAATGTCGTTAACCCTATTTGGAGTTAATAATAGTGTTGCTCCATTTGAAAGTTGATATTTTTGGGTATTGGAATTTTCACTAACCAATTTTGCCGGTTCTGTTTTCTGCGTAATATTAGAAACTTTTACTTCTTTACAATTTTCAGGCAAAACTATTGATACTGCACTTTTTTCCCTACCTAAATATTTGTTTGCAACATCTTTCACATCTTGTACTGTAACTTTTTTTACATTATCCAAATATGTTTCATAATACTTTGTATCATCTGTGGTTACAAACGTATAACCGATTTCACTTGCAATATTTGAGATAGATTCTCTTTCATAATATGTATCTCTTTCTATCACATTCTTTGCAAGCTGAAGTTGAGATTGAGTAACTCCATTTTTCTGAACATTTTTTATTTCTTCAAAAATACTATCCTGCAATTTTTCACATTTTTCAGGGTCAAAAGTTGTAGAAATATAAAAAATTCCATCATCTTTAAAACCTGTATTTGCCGCACCAATCGTGTTTGCAAGTTGTTTGTTCTCTTTTATATTTCTATAAAACACAGAAGATCTTCCATCTCCCAAAATCGTAGACAAAACATCTAACGCATAAGAATCTTTGTCATCTATTTTAGTGCCTCTGAAACCAATCAACATATAACCGGATTGAGTATCAAAATAGGCAACTTTTTTTTGTTGAGCAGTCAAGATTTTTTCTTTTGGGTAAACATTTTTAATAGGTTTTTTGTATTCAGAATTGAAATCACTCTTAACTTTTTCTATTGCAGAATTTGCATCTACATCTCCAACAATTACAGTAACCATATTGGAAGGATTATAATATTTATTATAATACCCCATTATTTCATCCCTGTGGATAGAACTTATAATATCAGCCTTCCCGATAACTTTTCTTTTATACGGATGATCAGAATAAAGCATATTAACCAAATTGTCATATACAAGGGTATTTGGAGAATTTGCATCCTTCATAATTTCTTCAATAACAACTTTTCTTTCCTTCTCAAGTTCTTTTCTCGGAACTAGAGGATGAAGTAACATATCAGAGTGCATTTCTAATGCTAAATCAAAATCTTTTGATGGAATAGTCACATAATAGTGCGTAAAATCTTTGCTTGTAGCAGCATTTGTAATCGCCCCTTTTGTTTCTAGGATTTTATCAAATTCTCCGGGAGCATGGTTAGTAGAACCTTTGAAAAACAGGTGTTCCAAAAAGTGAGAAACCCCGTTATTTTCGTCATTTTCGTTAATTGACCCTGTTTTTATCCACGTATCAATTGTTACAATCGGATTAGACTTAACCTCTTGAATAACAACAGTTTGACCGTTATCGAGTTTATATACATTAAAATCCGCAGCAAAAGCACAACCTGCACAAATAAATACTGCAAAAAGAACTAACAATTTCTTCATATTATCCCCTTCAAAAATTTATTATTATCTATGTAAACATAATACAATAAATTTTTAAATTAGAAAATAGATTAATTAAAAAGCAATTCTTTTTGGATAATCTTTAGGCACTTTCCAACCGTTTCGTTGAATTATTGCAGTGCAATAAGCCGGATAAGCTGCTTTTGATGGTTAGTGTTTAAAAACTTTTCTTATCAGCGGATAGCATAATGCAAGCGCACCTGCGCCTAACACTACAAGAACAGATGTTGGAGTTTTTCTTTTTTCAATGCTTTCAGCGTTCTTCATTCCTACATAAATATCATGATTAAGAACCTGAAAATCTCTTGATGCTTGTACATGCGAATACAATACCGGCTTGTAATGGTCATTTGGCGGCACAATAACACCTACATTTAAAGGTGAATTTTTCATATTCGGATTTACACTAACACTATTATCCATACTGTTTATAAAACAAAACATAATTCTAAATTGCCTAAGAATGAAGAAATGTAAAAACACCAAGATATAAAGAGAAATTATAACAATTATAAATACTAATACCTAAACCAATTCTAACTATAATTAATTACGCAACTCACCATTTTCGATTTTATAAATTCTTACATCTTCCAAAAACTCATCTTCAAAAAGAATTGTATCTACTGATGTTATAACAGTTTGAGTATTTTCATTTATTGACTTCAAAAGATAATTTTGTCTTAAATCATCAAGTTCTGCCAAAACATCATCCAACAACAATACAGGTTCATCACCAGTTTTTGCCGCAATAATATCTAATTCAGATAATTTCAACGCCAAAACAATTGTTCTTTGTTGACCTTGAGATGCAAATTTTGTCGCTTCGTTATTATTTATATAAAAAATCACATCATCTCTATGCGGACCAACACAAGCTTGTCCTCTGCGCATTTCTTCAACTCTACGTTCTTCAAGAGTTTTATGAAAAGCTGCTGCAATGTCTTTTAATTCGTTTTCATCAGCCAGAAATGAGCAATCATAGCTTATTTTCAAATTTTCTGTTTCACTAATTATACGATGTTTTTCTTGTGCAATTCGTTCAATTTCTTTTAAATATTTTTTTCTTAAAAAAATTATATTGCTACCTGTAACCACAAGTTGTTCATTATAAACATCCAGTAAAGTGTCATTTGAATTTCCAGTTTTCAAATAATCCTTCAATAAATTATTTTTTTGAATCCTAATTTTGTCATATTTTGAAAGTCTGTCATCATAAGCGGGATAAACCTGAGAAATCGCTCTATCCAACCAATCCCTTCTATCAGAAGGATTTCCTCTCAGCAACAACAAATCCGCAGTTGAAAAAAGAACTGTTTTCAAAACTGATTTAAAATTTTTAGGAGTTGTCTTAACCTTATTCAGCGCAAGCTCTCGTTTTTTCTCTCTTGAATAAGTAAAATCAAGCTCAACATCGGTTTCTGCCTTAATCATATTACAATTAATCTCAGCCTTTTCTGCCTCAAAATTAATCAATTCAATATTATTGGAAGTTCGAGGAGATTTTAGAGTTGAAAGAAAATAAATACTTTCAAGAATATTTGTTTTTCCTTGCGCATTTTT
>ERZ773173.2039-NODE-2039-length-16069-cov-9.534845_pt1 | contig 16069 bp, 10 predicted proteins | sample MGYA00580535_ERZ773173 | MGnify/ENA primary metagenome ERZ773173 (study PRJEB29015, sample SAMEA2737856) | human gut metagenome | biome: human gut; feature: human-associated habitat; material: faeces | place: China | collected 2012 ...
GAGTTGGTGGCGGAGATTCATTCGCTTCAGGTCTTGTATATGGTCTTATGACATTTGAAGATGCTGAGAAGGCTGTTAACTACGGTGCAGCTCACGGTGCATTAGCTATGACAACTCCTGGTGATACAACAATGGCTTCTCTTAAGGAAGTTGAAGGTATCGTTGGTGGTGCTGGCGCAAGAGTTCAGAGATAATTAATTTAATTCATATTTGGATTCAGACCAAATAAAGAGTTGCCCGGGAAACCGGACAACTCTTTTTTATTTAATAATCTATAGTTCTTTTGCTTCACTATCTATAAGAGATTGTAAACACAAGTGTATCTGAATATGAACCCGCATATGCCTTATCCCATTCAGACTTATCTATCGAAAGTGTCAGATTTGTACTGTTTCCACTCTCAGCATATGTAGCTGTACTGAATTCTTTGTTACCATCCATAATCTTATATGCAATTGTCTTACTCTCATCTTTACTGTTCTTAAGTTTTCCACTTGCACTTACAGATACATTTACATTCTTGTCTGGCTCTAATCTTGCATTATCAAGAGAAACACTTCCAAGCTTAACAGACTGTTCTCCTCTTTCAATTGTTGTATTTGCCGGAATAGTCACTGTATAGACCGGATCAATTGATACAGATATTTTTGTCTGTCTTGTCTGTGTCTCTTCTGCCCCCACAGGAATAATACTTCCCAATATAAACATCATACTCAATGCCATAGCTGTCAATTTTCTCATAATAGCCTCCATTCTTTCATCCATTAATGACTGTTTATTTATTTTGCAACCAAAACTGTCTCAACATTAGCACCATTCATTGCCTTTCCATCTGTAAGTGACGCTGTGCTAATCTTAATAACAGCATTATGTTCTCCTGCTTCAAGCGGATGCTGCAGTTTTACATTAGTTATAGCTTTTCCAGGTTCAACCATATCTGACTTGTATATAGTCTCGCCCGTATCAGATAAAACAATTTCAAATGTAAAGTAGCATGGATTTCCTTCAGGGTTAAACAGATTCATTGTAACATTATCTTTCCCTGCATCTACAGTTATAGATGGATATCCTGGTATCCTTATTCCCTGCTGTCCGCCACTGTAATTACTTCCTGTACCAATTTCACCAGAATCAGAATCAATCGTTGGTGTAAATTTATCATCATTATCTTTATTCTTATCTTTTCTGATAACAAGCACTGCAGCCAGAACAGCAACTGCTACGCACAGTATTATTATTGCTGTTATCCTAATTTTGTTTTTTGAAATCTTCATTCCAATCCCTCCTGACATTCCGTACAGACCGGTCATAAAACCAGTCTGTACGAATTACTAATTAATCAAACCTTACACTGACCTTAATATTGCTCAAATCATATTTATCAGAAAATGAACCACTTGCATCAAATCTGTAGCATATAGCATCTATATCTTTGCATCCTATGCTGTATGTGTGCGTGATTGTCTGTTTATTTTTCTTCTTAAGATCAAGCTTCTCTCCATGCCATCCATTCCATGACTTGTTAGAATCTTTTCTATATGTAGTGTCTACCTCTGCATATCCGTCATCTACCATTTTAATATAATAACTGATTGTAACAGTCATCGTATTGCAATGCTTCTTTATCTCATTCAGAGATATACCTTCCATATAGATGGAATTAGTTCTTGTATAACCACTTGTTGAAGTTCCTGATGCTCCATCTATGAAGAAATGCAGCTTGACTGGTTCTTCCTTTGAATCATCAGTTACACGATATGAATATGGGTGGCTGTAAGTAAATGTCTTATTAAGACTCCAGCTTGCATATAATGTAACCGTTCCCTCACCTGTAAGATTATCAGCAGAAGCTCCCGGTTTATATGTAACCGTTCCGCCATCTTCTACACACCAGCCAAGGAATGTATATCCATATCTTGAAGCCTTTGGAAGTTCGTATTTCTTGTCATATGTAAATACAAGGTCGTTTATTGCATCTCCATCCTTTGTATCAAAATGTACTGTATACTCATTAGCAGTCCAAGCTGGATACAAGGTAATTATTTCATTATCTGCTGTTCCAAGTCCACTGATAATTTCATTATCATCATATAACTTGTCTGCTCCTGCCTTTTTTGTCCATCCTGCAAATGTATAACCTGTTCTCTTAAACTGATTAGCACTTAATGCTGCTTTATCTGTATACATAAGCTGCATATCCTGCATAGAACCAGTTGTTCCATCACCATATGGAATAAACCGGATAACATAACTGTTTTCCTTCCAGTTTGCTGTGTAGCTTCTGTTACCTGTAGAACCTGTTGTAATTACTGGATCCATAGCCGTTCCATCTATACCAGTTCCGCTCCAGCCTGTAAATGTATAACCTGTACGCTGTGGTCTCTTAAGAGTTATAACACTGGTATCAACCTCATATGTTTCAGGATTGTCAGCCTTTCCTCCATTAAGATTATAACTTATAGTATATACATCTTTCTTCCACTGTGCTTTTATAACAATATTGCCAGCAGGCATTACATCTGGAACAGCTTTATCCCAGCCTGTGAATGTATATCCCTTCTTTACCGGAATCTCATTAAAACTAACCTCAGTATTATAATTCTGTGTTATAGAAGCAATTTCACTACCACCATCTGTATTAAAACTGATTGTGTACTGGTTTATCTTCCAGCTTGCAGTATAAGTGACGTCTCTGTCTGGCATTGTACCTGCAACATCTTCATCCCAGCCTGTAAATGTATAACCGGTTCTTTCCGGATTAATAATATTAATCTTAGTGCCATATTTATAATCGTATACAGCATCCGGCTGTCCATTATTCAGCTTGAGAACAAATCTGTGTACATTCCTCTTGTAGAAATATCTTATAACAGTCGAACCATCGCCTTTTACTATGGCAGTTTCTGTCTCTGGTGAGCTGAATCCTTCCATATACTTAACATCTGGCGTTACCTGGCTGTCAGTATCAGATGTAAATGCCTGTCTGTCATACAATTCATATGAACCGTCAAGCTTTTCAACAAGATGTTCAACAGTATAATTAACCTTATCTGCATCCCACTTTGCATATAAAGTAATATCATATGCCGGCATTGTACCGTCAAACGCTTCTGTACATGCCCTGTCAACATACCAGCCTGCAAATGCATATCCTGCTCTTACAGGAACCGGTGCAATAACATTGCTTCCCCATCTGGCTGTTTTCTTTTCGGTACTTACAGTTCCACCCATAGAATTAAATGATACGCTGTATGAATTTCTATCATAATGCACCCGGAATATAAGACTTCCGTCTGCCGCAACAGTACCAGATGGCAGATCATCTGTAAGATGATAAAGTCTGCTGTCATACTGTTCCTTATCTGCAGTTACACTCTGTCCTGTTGTTGCTTTATTAATTCTGGTTTTACCAAGTTCATATTCTCCTGATTCATTTTCAAGATAATATTTTGTTGTGTATACAACATCATCTGCTTCTTTCCATACTGCTGTATAAGTTGTATCCTTTGCAGGAACTGTCTGTGTAACAGCTGGTTCCCAGCCTTCAAATACATATCCTGCCCTATATGCAACCGGTGTCGGCATAAGAGTTCCATATGTATATCTTCCTTCTGAAACAACACTGCCTTCTGAAACAAACTTAATATTATATTTATTTCTTGCATAATAATAATTGATTGTTGTGCTTCCATCAGCACTTACTCTCTGTGATAAAGCTGCCGGAGTCATAAATCCGTTTCTTATGTCAGGCTTTGGTGATACCTCTGTATCAGTCTTAGCTGTCTCCTGCTTTGAAGAAGCTGCTGTATACACACCATCCGTTCCTTCCACATAATCAACAACATTATAAGTCATATCAGCTGCTTCCCACTTCGCATATACAATTCTGTCCTCATTAGGCATTACTGACGGAATAGTATATTTCTTTGTAAGTGCTTCATCTGTATACCAGCCTGCAAATGTATAGCCCTGTTTAACAGGATCTTCAGGCTTTGTAATTACTTTATTGTATTTAGATATTATAGCATCTACAACTGAACCTCCGTTAGTCTGGAATGCTATATAATATCCATCTCTTAAATTATCCCAGTGCAGAGAAATCTTTCTTGTTATTGGCTTAGTATTAAAAGAACCCTTCTGACTCTTCCATGTTATTATCATCTCACCATCCTGCTGAGGTTCACTGCCTGGATTAACCTCAACTATATTAGTCTCAGGATCATATGAGAACGCCGGATTAGTCATTGTTATAGAAAAATATCTGTCACTGTCATCATAAACCTTAGTAAAATACTCATTATTATCGTCAAGACCTTCTTTCATATCAAGATACTGCATTTCAAAATATGTATCAGGAAGTCTTACAGTCTTAACATCTCTCTTCATCTTGATATCTTTAACAGATTCCTGACCGTATGCATAATCACATACATTTTCAACTACACCAACACTGTACAACGGCCATTGCTTCTCAAAAAGTGTAGGATTATAACTAAATGTTCCTGAAAGTGCCTGTGCCAGGAAATTAACCTCCATATACACGCCTATTTCCATGTATATAGCTCCCATTGAGCTTGCTGTTCTGCCCTGCGAAGCTGCATATTTCAACTGATAGTAAAGATATCCCCATACCTGGGCATATCCACCAACCTCTGCTGTAAATCCAACACTTGCAAGTTTTGTTGATATAAGACCTACAGCCACACTTAGTCTTATTCCTGCCCGTATTCCTATTGTTCCTATTGCATATACCGAGAACTCATACTGTTCTTCGCTTAAATCAATAGAATCACTTGTAACCTTTCTGTCAAATACCATAATGCTGTAAACATATCTCTTGGCATTCTTATACCAGTAAGTCATACCCATTGATATATTAACATTAGCAGAGACAACGAATTCAACCTTAAACTCTATATCAATAATTCCAATAACCCTTACATGTGACTCTGTTAATGACTTACTGTATAATTCAACCCAGTCAGCCTCATCATCAAGCATATCAGAATATCTTTCAGCAAGACTCTTCGCAACAGATATCTCACTGTCATCTTCGGAATCCTTCATATCTTCAAGTCTTGTAGATAAATCCGACTTGTCAGATATATATGTAGTTCCGATTTCCATCATATTCTTAAGTTCTTCTGCTATTCCATTAATCACTTCATCAAGTTTAGAAGAACTTTCGTCATCATCATCTTCTTCAGCAGTTCTTACATTAACATTAAAATTAATTCCAGTGTAATCATACAGATCTAATGAAACCGCAACACGGTAGTCATCAATATATGGGAATATGCCCCATACTTTCCATATAGCCTTACCACTTACATTAATATTAATCTTAACTTCCTGCTCAAATGTTGCTGATACAATTACCTTCATATTAGAGAATGAAATCTCAACGCCAATATCAAGAGCAAGTCTTAATCCACTTACATTCTCAAAATGTTTTAAATCAGTTGAAAGATTAGCTCTTACGTGGTCAAGCTTCACTTCCGGTTTCTTGCTGCTATATAATGTAACATTGCCCTGAGCCTTATCCTGAAGATAAGTTATATCCTGCGGCACAATGCTGATATCGGCGTCCATAGTATCAGACAGATATTCCTGAAGCTCCTGATAAGAATTCGTTCTTACAACAGCCTGTGCAACCTCATCTACAACACTCTGTGCAAATCCACTATCAACAGCCTGCTGCTCAACGCTCTGTTCAATGCCACTGATATCCTGATTCTGTAATATGCTTTCACCGCTCACATTATCAGTCTGATATACATCCATGGCTGCCTGGACTTCATCCCATGTCACATTCTTATATGTGATTATATAATCAGCATTATTAGTTGAAACATTTGTTATAACAGCATACTGTATCTCATCATTCCCCGTTGCATACAAAGCAAGATAATCGCCTGTATCAACTGTTGTATCTTCATCAAGTCCAAGTCCTGTTCCAAGACTGTCACTGCCATATGACATTTTATTCTTTGTAATTGTTATACTGTCATTATCCGGATCATTATCCTTATCATCAGCCACATTAACAGGAAGAACATCTGGAACAAAGAGTATCTCCTCTGCTGCCATACCCCTGTAGGAATATTCATTCCCCTTAGCTGATGTAATCTCAAAGAACGAAACATCATCATCAGATATAGCACTGCCATCTAATTGTGGCACAACATCCCCATCATATACTGCAATCTTATCTCCTACATTAAGTGTGCTGTCCGAATATGTAAAGCTTCCTGTAGTTTTAACAGCTTCCTGACTTATTGTACCATCCTGTCCTACAGTCATTACCGTCACAGATATTCTGTCAGCCTTCTCTCCGTTAACATAAAGATTGCTTAAGCTTCCTGACTTTATATACTTAATGTCATCCCTAAGATTCACATTAGTTACATCCGGCTTATAAACTGTAAAATCATATTCTCTTATTGTCTGGTCATAACCTGTAAAATACAGCCTGTCATCTGAAAGTTCAAGACGGTAACCACAGCCTTCCTGCCATGTGCCATTGCATTTTATTATAAATGTATATGCCCCATCATCTAATACACTTCCTGCTGTAATATCTATTGAAGTATTCTCAGAAGAATCGCTTACATTCTTAACTGATACTTTATTCTTTACTTCTTCTTTAGTTAACCTTCCGCTCTTATCAGTTACCGTAATTGTAAAATCATTTGCATCAACATCATAACTTCTTGCGTATGTATCTATACTGACTGTCTTAAGATCCTGACCGTCAACCCATGATGCATATAATACAACATCACTTAAAAGTCTGTCTGTACTGGCAACATAATCTGTACAGTCCGCATCATAACACCATCCCAAAAATGTTGAGCCTGCCTTGCCCGGAACCGGAAGATCTGAAAGCTTTGTTCCCGCCTCATACACTGAGTTATCAAGTTCTGTTGCACGCCCCTGCTCATCTTTATCATCAGCATAAAGTGTTCCGCCATTAGTTTCATACTTAATATTATATTTTGTTGTTTCAAATGAAATATCAAAAGTAAGATTATCTGTGTATATTCCTGCATATTTAGGAATTTCCTGTAATCTTGTCATATATTTTCTTGTCTTGTCACTGCCTGTTGCTGTAAGCTCTGTTATTACTGAATTATTAGTAAGAGACAGTTTATTCTCTTCATTATATAATTCATATCCAAGCTTTACATCTCCATTCAGAAGATTCCATTCATTCTTAGAATAAACAGATACACTTACTTTATCTTTCTCATACAGTCCGCCTGCATGTCCCGATACTGTAAGATTCGTCTTGTCAGCATCTACGCTTTCAGGTATGTCAATGTAATAATAACGCTCAATCCATTTTGCATAAAGAACTACAACCCCTGTGTAATTCTCTTCTGAAATCTCTGTTACAGGACTACCTGTCAGTTCTTTATTATCATACCATCCTCCAAACTCATACCCCTGATTGACAATATCATCCTTATCCGGTAATTGCTCTGCCGGATATTTGTCTGGTGCATTATAGCCACTGACATAATGACCACCGTTAAGCTGGTAATCAATCTCCTTTAACTGGGACAGCTCATCATATGAAGACTGATTCCCTTCTGCATAATACATGCCCGGTATTGCTGCAGCAAGAATTGCAGAACATAAAAGTATACTCAAAAACCTCTTCATCCAAACGCCTCCTTTATGTTATAACCACATATACTAATATTTAGTTTTCCGTCTGCTATATATTGTAGTTATAATACCTTATCAAAAGACATTTGTGAGGTTATCTGCGTGAATTACAAGTTTTTTGACATGAACGATTAGATTTATATATAGAAATTTAGTCTCATGCAATATATAATTAATCAAGAGATATTTTATACACTAAGCTATAATGAGGAAAATACTATGAAAATTGCTATATGTGACGATAATGAAGCTGAATTAAACAGAATCAGAGAGCTGTTAGAAATATATGCCTGTGACAAAGGTCAGAAGTTTTTTATAAAATGTTTCACAAGCAGTGTTGAACTGGCATCAACTGCTGAATTTGAGAAATATGACATATATTTTCTTGATATAATTATGCCAGTAATGGACGGCATTAATCTGGCAAGAGAAATCCGTGCCTTTGACAGATTTTCACCTGTAATCTTTCTGACATCATCTCCTGAATTCGCTGTAGAAAGTTACACAGTCAAAGCATTTAATTATCTTCTTAAACCTATAATTAAAGAAGCTTTATATGATTCGCTGGATGATATTCTTGATACATTTCATAAAGAACGCAATGATACATATATTATAAAGAATAATTCAGGTATACATAAAATATACTTATCAGATATTATGTATGCTGAAGCTCTTAACCGGAAAGTAATATTATACCTTTCAAACAACGAGCAGGTAATGTCGACAGACGTATTCTCATCTATATGTGATACACTTATGACACATAAAGAATTTGCTCTGCCACATCGTTCTTTCATCGTTAATATGAATTACATCAAGACAATAGATACAGTCAGAATTGAATTAACCAACTGCAAAACTATCCCGGTTGCACAAAGACGCGTTTCGGACATAAAGAAACAATATCTGGATTTCCAGATGGAAGAATAACCTATAATATACATTTGGAGGAGAATTTAATGACAGACATAGTCTCAGTACTAAACCTTATTAATTATGGTTTTGTTTTAATATTCGGAATCATTGTATCCTTCTATTTTGCTGGAATACAATGGGAAGACAACAAGTGCCTTTTTATACTTACTACTGTAATATTTGCTCTGTTTCAGGCATTATTCTACGTGCTTTTAGGAGAAAATGTACTTTATAAATGTTATCCTGTACTGATACATATTCCTTTAATTCTTATTATCAGATATATATGCCACCAGAATATATACATATCATTCATTGCGGTTATGTCCGCTTATCTGATGTGTACACCCAGAAAATGGTTTGGAACCCTTGCAAAATATATATTCCCTGAAATCCCTGTAATTTCAGATGTTGTAACAATTGTAATCACTATTCCTCTTCTGATTGTGGTAATTAAATACATTTCACCTTACATAATAAAGCTCAAAGAAGAATCAAAAAACATTATTTCCATGTTTTTCCTTCTCCCTCTTACATATTATATACTCGAATATGCTCTAACCGTATATACTAACCTTCTATATACCGGCAAAGCCGTAATAATTGAATTCATGGATAGCTTTATTGTTATATTGTATTTTTTCTTGTCAATAGTGACACTCAGTATGTCCAACAAAAAAATACAGCAGAACGTGAAAACATCATACTTTCCGCAGCTGCAGCTCAGGCTGAAAAAGAAATATCTCAGCTTACAGATTATCAGAAACAGGCTGCGATATACAGACATGACTTAAGACACCATATGAATTTCATACAAAGCTGCCTTGCTGGTAACAATATGCAGCAGGCTCTTGAATATATAAATGAAATTAATAATAATCTGGATAACACAAGAATAACAAGATACTGCAGCAACGAAGCAATTAACCTAATATTATCTTCATATATAAATAAAGCCCATGACGCAGACATTTCCACACAGATATCAGTAACTGCCACTGATTTTTCAAGTTACAGAATTACTGATTTGTGCAGTCTCCTTGCAAATGCTTTAGAAAATGCAATAAATTCCTGTATAAAGCAGTGTGATAACGCTGTCTCAAAAGACAATAAGCGTCTTATAACAATTAAGTTGTTTGAAAAAAATAACAAAATATGCATCAACATAGCCAATACATACTTTGAGGAACCCCGATTCCACAACCAGATTCCTGTTACTGATCAACCTGACCATGGCATTGGTGTCCGCAGCATAATTTCAGTAATAGAAAAATATAACGGCATATATGCATTTTTTACCAAAGACGGTACATTCTATTTTCAGGCTTGTATATAAAAAATGGGGACTGCACATACAGTCCCCATCTTTTATATTATTGTATTAATTATAATGTTACACCCTGCTTAAAGATTGCTAAATCATGGAATCCTGCTATCTCAGCCTTAACCTTCTTGCCAGAAGCAACATCTAATACAAGCTGGAATAATTCCTTGGCTGCATCTTCAAGTGGAAGGTCATCTGTAACAATTCTTCCTGCATTGAAGTCAATCCAGTTGCCCTTATTTCCTGCAAGTCTTGAGTTAGTTGCAATCTTAACTGTAGGAACTGGTGAAGCAAATGGTGTTCCACGTCCAGTTGTGAAAAGAACCATCTGTGCGCCTGAAGCTGCACAGGCTGTTGCAGCAACAAGGTCATTACCAGGTGCGCTGAGAAGATTAAGTCCTTTAGTATTAACTGGCTCTGCATATGCAAGAACGCCCTTTACTAATGAACTTCCTGACTTCTGTGTACATCCTAAAGACTTGTCCTCAAGAGTTGTGATACCGCCATCCTTATTTCCTGGAGACGGATTCTCGTAAATCTCCTGACCATTCTTAATGAAGTATTCCTTAAAGTCATTGATAAGGTGAACTGTCTTCTCGAAAAGTTCTTTATTAGCACATCTGTTCATAAGAATTGTTTCAGCACCAAACATCTCTGGAACTTCTGTAAGGATAGTTGTACCACCCTTAGATACAAGCATATCTGAGAAAAGACCAACTGTTGGGTTAGCTGTGATACCTGATAATCCATCAGAACCACCACACTTCATACCAATGATAAGTTCCTTGGCATTAACCTTTTCACGCTTAAATGTAGCAGCATAAGCCATAAGCTCATTCATAAGCTTTTCTGCTTCTTCCTGCTCATTCTCAACATCCTGAACCTGAAGGAACTTAACTCTGTCTGGATTAACCTCTCCGATATAATCCTTAAGAACTTCAATACGGCTGTTTTCACATCCAAGACCAAGTACAAGAACTGCACCTGCATTAGGGTGATTAATTAAATCAGCAAGAATCTTTCTTGTATTCTCCTGATCATCTGTTGTCTGTGAACATCCATATGGATGAGTAAATGCAACTACTTCATCTACTCCTTCTGGCTTGTTAGCTCTTGCTGTTGTTTCAATTGCTCTTGCAATTGAGTTAACACATCCAACTGTAGGAACAATCCATACTTCGTTACGGACACCAACCTTTCCGTTCTCTCTCATATATCCATCGAAATAAGCTGGCTCTGTAGGCTCAACATCCTTATGTCCCTCTGGTTCATATGTATATTCAAGTAATTCACCGAGACCAGTCTTTAAGTTATGAGTATGAACCCATGCTCCAACTGGAATATCAGCCTGTGCAAATCCGATTCTGAAACCATATTTGATAACCGGATCACCATTCTTGATAGCCTTAATTACAAACTTGTGTCCCTGTGGAATATCTTCTACAGTTGTCACATCAATTCCTGCAACATTAAGAGTTGTGCCTTTAGCAATAGGCTTTAATGCTACAGCAACATTATCATCTTTATTAATCTTGATAAAATCCTGCATATATCCTCCAATTCAATTTGATTATTATATTAAATAAGAGCGGATGAATATAAAAACATCCGCTCTATAATCATTCAAAGAGCTATTAATTAGTCAGCTAAATCATTAACTACTGCTCTCATACCTCTTTCTCTGATATCTGTGATGTACTCAGTAATAACTTCTTCAAGGTTAAGAACCTTAGAAAGATCCTCGCCACCGAAGAACTTAGTATTGCTTAAGTAAGCATGTGTGAATTCCTTAGCAGACTTTCCTGAATTATCTCTGAAGAAATCAAGAACAGCCTTATCATCTGTGATGTTGTACTCTTCACCGTTTCTGTTACCCTTTAATACAATACCGCCGTTGAACTCAGCTTCTGTCTGTGATGTATAGAAGCTCATAAGTGCTGCGATAGAGAATGTAAGGTACTTAGGAAGCTTGTTAAACTTCTTAACATATCCCAAGAATGAAGGTAAACATCTAGCTTCCCACTTAGATACTGAGTTAAGTGAAATGCTTAATAATCTATGATCTACGAATGGGTTAAGGAATCTGTCGATAACAGCCTTAGCGAACTCTTCGCAATCTTCCTTAGAAAGTGAAAGTGTAGGAATAACTTCATTGTAAAGTGTCTCTTCCATGTACTTTCTGATTACAGGATCCTTCATAGAATTCTCTACATTGTCATTACCAGCAAGGAATGAAGCTAATACAAATGATGTATGAGATCCGTTAAGGATTCTTACCTTTCTTTCCTTGTATGGATGATGATCCTTAGTAAATACTACATTAAGTCCAGCTTCCTTGAATGGAAGTTCCTTCTCAAGCTGCTCAAGTGGAAGATTAGAATCACTCTCTACAACCCAGAGACCGAATACTTCAGCTCTGTCGATAAGCTGATCCTCATATCCCCATTCCTCGCAAAGCTTAGCTGCGTCTTCTCTTGGATATCCTGGAACAATTCTATCTACGAGTGTTGGGCAGAATGAGCAATAATTGTTAACCCAATCCTTGAATCCATCTTCAAGTCCCCAAAGCTCGATAAACTTCATGATGCACTTCTTTAATTCAATACCATTATCAGCGATAAGCTCACATGGAAGTAAGATAAGTCCCTTATCTGCTGCTCCGTTGAACTTCTGATATCTCTTGTAAAGGAGCTGTGTAAGCTTTCCTGGGTATGTCTTAGGAGGACGTGCATTAGGATCGTTATCTGTCTCGTCAAATACGATACCAGCCTCTGTTGTATTAGAAACGATGAATCTAAGAGTCTCGCTTGTACCATACTCAATGTACTTGTCATAATCCTCAATAGCTGCAACTGCATCTACTACTGATGTAATCTGACGTGTGATTTCCTTAGGCTCTCCATCAACAAAACCTCTTAACTGAAGTGTATACTGGCATTCCTGATCATGGAATCTCTCAAGTGTACCGAACTCGATAGGCTTAACGATAACAACACCACCGTTGAAATCTGTCTTCTCATTAGTTACATCGAAGATATAATCAACGAATGCTCTAAGGAAGTTACCCTCACCGAACTGCATAACCTTAACAGGTCTGTCAACTGCATGTGTAATACTCTTGTTTAATCTCTGCATCTTAAATCTCCTTTTTTCATTGGGAATAATCCGTTTTACGATAACGGTCCCTAATTATTAACCAGTAAATGGTATGTAAATAAGTGCATGTAAGCGCTTTCATAAATAAAATATACTTAAAAATGCTCTAAGTCAATACATTTTTCTGCTTTTTAAAAAATTCTTACATTACACTTGTTTTTATAATAATACCATTGTATAATTCATTTATCAATATGTAAGCGCTTACATTTATTCATTTTTTATTGATTTTTGTTAAGCGATACATTTACATTCGTCAAGAGATGAGGTCGCACATGAATATTAATATATATGATGTTTCTAAAAAAGCTGGTGTATCCATAGCAACAGTTTCAAGGGTTCTTAACGGCAACACCAGGGTTTCTGAAAAGACAAGAGACAAAGTTATTAATGCAATGAAAGAATTAGACTACACTCCTAATGTATTTGCAAGAGGATTAGGTCTTAATACTATGAAGACAATTGGCATTATGTGCATAGATTCATCTGATATATACCTTGCCAACGCTGTTTACTATCTTGAACAGGAGCTTCGCAAATACAACTACGACTCTATTCTTTGCTGCACTGGTAAAGATTATAATAATAAGAAGAATTATCTCGAGCTTCTTTTGAGTAAAAGAGTTGACGGAATTATTCTTGCAGGTTCACAGTTTGTAGAAAATACCAGTGAGCATAATAACGACTACATTATTAATGCAGCTAAAGATGTCCCCATAGTGCTGGTCAACGGCTATCTGGACGCTGCCAACATTTATTCAGTAATGTGCAATGATGAAGAAGCTGTATACAATGCAACAAAACTCTTGATAAATAATTCACATCGTAATATAGTTTATTTATATACGAGTACTTCATACAGTGGCATGAATAAGTACCGCGGCTATCTTAAAGCAATTAATGAAGCCGGTATTACTCTCCCGGATGAATTCCATCATCTGTGTGGCAAGAACATATCTCATGCCAGGGATTATCTTACATATCTATATGATAAAGGTATGAAGTTTGATGCCGTTATGACATCTGATGACTCTATCGCTGCCGGTGCTGTCAAGTTTGCACATACTCACGGAATCAGAATTCCTGAGGATTTAGAGGTTATTGGATACAATAACTCTGTTCTTTCATTATGTACAGAACCTGAACTTACCTCTATTGACAGTAAGGTTGAGGAACTATCCTCATGCGCGGTAAGCGTGCTAATGAAGGTTTTATCCGGTGAAGATGCTGACAATCACAGTATCATCGCCGCTGATATAATAAAACGCAACACAACAATATTTTAATTCACAGGAGGATTATGAATCATGAAACAGTTCATGGACAAAGACTTTTTACTTTCAACTCCAACAGCTCAGCATTTATTCCACGATTATGCAGCTAAGATGCCAATACTTGACTATCACTGCCATATCAACCCTAAGGAAATCGCTGAAGACAGAAAGTTCGAGAACATCACACAGGTATGGCTTGGTGGCGATCATTACAAGTGGCGTCAGATGAGAACTAACGGTGTTGATGAGAAGTACATCACAGGTGATGCTTCTGACCGCGAGAAGTTCCAGAAATGGGCTGAGACTCTTGAGATGGCTATCGGTAACCCACTTTATCACTGGAGCCACCTTGAACTTCAGAGATACTTCGGATACAACGGTATTCTCAACGGCGATACAGCTGAGGAAGTATGGAATCTCTGTAATGCAAAGCTACAGGAAGATTCTATGTCAGTTCGTAACCTTATCAAGCAGTCAAATGTTACATTAGTTTGTACAACAGATGATCCTGTTGACTCACTTGAGTGGCATCAGGTTCTTAAGGATGATAAGACATTTGACGTACAGGTACTTCCTGCATGGAGACCTGACAAGGCTATGAACATCGAAAAGCCAGAATATCTTGATTACCTTGAGACATTATCTAATGTAAGCGGAATTAAAGTTAATTCATTCGCTTCATTAATAGATGCTCTTAGAAACCGTATGGATTTCTTTGCTTCTATGGGATGCTCAGTATCTGATCACGCTCTTGAGTATGTAATGTACAAGCCATACACAGAAGAAGAAATCGAAGCAATCTTTGCTAAGAGATTCTCAGGTTCTGCTATCACAACAGAAGAGATGAACAAGTTCAAGACAGCATTCATGGTATCTGTAGGTAAAGAATACAATAAGCGTAACTGGGTAATGCAGTTACATTACGGTACAATCCGTGATAACAACAGACTTCGTTATGACCAGTTAGGACCAGATACAGGTTATGACTGCATCAATACATATGACTGCTCTGCTGAGATGGCTCAGTTCCTTAACGCACTTAACGCTACAGATGAGCTTCCTAAGACAATCATTTACTCACTTAACCCTTCAGTTAACGCTGCTATCGGAACAGTTATCGGATGCTTCCAGGATTCTAAGGCTGTTGGCAAGATTCAGCAGGGTTCAGCTTGGTGGTTCAATGATCATAAGGTTGGTATGACTAACCAGATGACAAGCCTTGCTAACTTAAGTCTTCTTGGTAACTTCATCGGAATGCTTACAGATTCAAGAAGCTTCCTCTCATACACAAGACATGAGTACTTCAGAAGAATCATGTGCGAGCTTATCGGTGGATGGGTAGAGAATGGTGAATACCCAGCAGATGAGAAGGCATTGAAGAAGATTGTTGAAGGTATCTCATACAACAATGCTGTAAGATACTTTGGATTCGACCTTTAATTCATATTCTTAACGAGAAAAAGCAGTTATCACAATTAATGTGGTAACTGCTTTTTTATGCGATGTCATAATAACTTATCAATTTTACTTATAAGACTGCTACTACTGTTCTCAAACAGAATATTTTTCATTTCATTCTCAAGCTTTCTCAATGTCAGACTTCTTAAAACCTACCAAATATCCGCATTTCATCTGTTTCGTATGTCTTTTCCACCCCACATACTTGTTTTCTCGATAAAGTCCATATAATGGTGTAAATTACAAATTTATATAAAAAAGAGCC
>ERZ773173.2070-NODE-2070-length-15881-cov-7.612915_pt1 | contig 15881 bp, 16 predicted proteins | sample MGYA00580535_ERZ773173 | MGnify/ENA primary metagenome ERZ773173 (study PRJEB29015, sample SAMEA2737856) | human gut metagenome | biome: human gut; feature: human-associated habitat; material: faeces | place: China | collected 2012 ...
GTTCATCACCCGATAAATATTTATCTATAACCGCATCCGGCAATAACTTTTTTATTTTTTCTTCCAGTATCTGAACCATAGATACTTCATCATCGCAGATAGCAATTCGCATATTGTCACTTCCTTGCTTACATATATTTATAGCTATTATATCGGATAAGTTCTTGCAATATCTATCTGGAATGTTGTGAAATGACCTTTTTTTGTTGTGAAAAGGGCAGTAAACCATTATTGATTCACTGCCTTGTCTTCTAATCCTGTCTGCAATATTAAAGAAATAAAAGCTTGCCCAACAGTTACGCGAGCTTGAAAGTGATAACTTAATCATCAAAAAAATATATCCTATAATTCCTCCCAAAACAGAATACAGCTTAAGCGAGTTAGGCAAAACACTGATTCCTTTATTGGACTCTATGTGCGAATGGGGACAACAATTTATGGCGGATTAAAAAGCATTTTCTTACTTCAATTTGCTTTGACAACTCCTTTTTCTTTGCTTCTTTCTTCTCCTCCGCTTTATTTTATCATACGCAAAGTGGCTCAATATCATGCATTTCTATATATTTCTTCATTTAGCCAATACCTCATACGCTTCCTTATTCTGCTCCATAAGTTGCTTTGAAATGCTTAACACATCTTCATTAACTGCCCACCCTTTAATAGTAGCATCCATATCCATCGTTGCACGATTATCTAATCCTACCATTGCGGCAATATTTTTTATAACAGCCTTAAGCTGCATCGCATTTTTCATAGCAGAACCTCCAAATATCTTCTTACCTTTTCTTCAACCCGAAACTTCTTTGTATACTCTGACAAAAGTGGTATGTTCTTGTCGTTCCTAACTGCATAACGCTTGCACGCTTCCACAATAATTCCAGCATCTACTCCACTTCGTTTACGCAAGATATCACATAACGTTCGCTCCATATTATATACTTTTATATTATTTTCTCCAGGAGATCTTACTTGTAATATTCCTTCTTCATACCACTCTTACTTCACAGTCAAAGCAATGATTTGTTCTTTTTTAACATTCGTAAGATTATAAGTTTCAGGAAATGTCATGTCAAACCTATTTGGCGTTCTGTCAGTTAAATCCAATAAAAATAGTGCTGTCTCGTTAGAAAAAATTTCCATCATAAACAGGAAAACCTCTGCATTTGTCTTCATAAGTTTTGTACCCTGCAGCTACTTTTGATACTACGAAAAGTTCCTCTCTTTGCACGCCACCGGTGCGAATTCCTTCACCAACACATCTCTCATTACCATACGCCTGTGCTGTATCAATCAGACGGTATCCGGCTTTGTCAGCGGATTCAAAAAAGATTCACCGCTAAAATACTGTGCATATGCCGTATTCGCATTTCCTGTACCAAATACATTCTGTTTTTCAAATTCTTCTTTGTTTGTTATCTTCATATGAACCTCCATTCCACAGGCATTCCAATACCGGAGAAATTGCGGACGGAACTGATTTTTATTCTGCAATAAAGGATATTTGTGATGCCTGTGGCGCAAACACCCGTGTCAAACGCAGCTAAACTACTTTTTTAAGTTCCGGCAGTTCCTCACGAACCTTTACAACCTTATCATACAAGTTAAACTTAACTTTAAGTCAAGTATTTTTGAAAAAAAAAAGATATTCCCAAAGAATTTCTCCTTTAAGAATATCTGTCTTTCATCTGCTCTTTATTTATGATACGGCGCTCCCGTCATAATCCGGTACGCACGATAAATCTGTTCTAAAAGAATCACCCGCATCAGCTGATGCGGAAATGTCATCTTAGAAAAACTCAGTTTCATATCCGCACGGTTTAAAACACGTGAATCCAGTCCGAGCGAACCGCCGATGACAAATGCCACATGGCTGCTGCCCGAAAGCCCAAGCTTTTCTATTTTTTCAGAAAGTTCAACGGAATCCAGCATCTTCCCTTCAATTGCAAGTGCAATGACATACATATCCTCTTTGATTGCAGAAAGAATCCGCTCACCTTCTTTTGCCTTGACCAGTTCTATTTCATGCGCACTGGCATTTTCCTTCGTCTTTTCGTCTGCCAGTTCTACAATCTCTAATTTGCAGTACTTTGACAACCGCTTCCGGTACTCCGCCAGCGCATCTGTATAAAATTTTTCTTTAATTTTGCCAACACAGATTACTGTTATACGCATTTTTCGCTGTATCCTTTCTGTCCTGTCTTATGCTTTTACCGTTTACGCTTCAACAACAAAGTATCTGCCGTCTGAAATGGCAAATACCTCCAGCTCGTCTGCCAGTTCTTCATCGGATACACCTGATACGTCCATGCCTTCTTCGTCTAAATATGCCCGCACCTCTGAAATATTTTCAAATACCTGTGCAAAGCAGTCTTCCAGAAATTCTTTTGCTTCTTCTATCGTTTCCGCTACCGGTTCATCAAATAGCTTTCCCTGCTCTTTTAAAAATACTTCTGCACATTCTTCTAAATACTGCTCCATAATTTTTCACCTGTTTCCTTTTAAAATATTTGTCGTGTTGATTTTAAATTCTTCTATAAATGAAATACATCTTTTAAAGTATGCTCAACATTTGCCGTAATAAACTGACTGTGCTTTTTTATGTCATCGACTGCCTTTTCCATGACATAGGCATGTCCCACACTGTCTAACATCGGTATATCATTATAATTATCGCCAAACGCCATACATTCTTCCGGTAAAATATTCATTGACTGCTGAATCTGTTTCATGGCATTGCCTTTGCTGACCTTTAAATCCATAAAATCCAGATACAGCGAACCGGATACAACTGCCGCTGCTTCATTTCCCCAGCGCTTGAAAAAATGCTCCTTTGAATGTTCAATGCCCGATAAATCACAGACTGCAACCTTTAAAATGTCTTCCTGAATCTCCGAAAAATCCGACACCAGTGTAGTATGGTAATTTACCACCTTTGTCATTCTGTCGTGATACTCTTTGGTCTTCGGCTTAATATATGCCGTCTTTTCGCCGGATACCAGCACTTCACAGTAATCCTGCGCCAGCACATCTTCAATAATTTCCAGTGCCAGTTCCCGCTTCATCGGTGTCTTTGCAATCGTCTTTCCTTTATAGGAAACCAATGCACCGTTCTCACTGATATATACCAGTTCTTCCGCCACCGGTGCGAACAGCCGTTTTAAACTTGTCATCTGTCTTCCACTTGCCGGCGCAAATAAAATTCCTCTGTCTGAAAGTTTCTGGATTGTTTCAAACATAGATTCATCTACACTTTGCGCACCGTTTAACAAAAGTGTACCATCAAGGTCACTTGCCACCAGTTTTATCATGTCAATCCTCATTTCTAAGTAACTTGTTGTAAAGAGGCGATGAGAAATCCGCGCAGGCGTTTTCTCATCTGCCGTCATAGCACGCCTGCATTTTTTAATTCCTGATAAACTCTCGCCACCGGAAGTCCCACAACTGCATTGTAATCGCCGCTGATTCCTTTGACAAATGCGGCAAATCTGCCCTGAATACCATATGCCCCCGCTTTATCCATCGGTTCACCGGTCGCAATGTAGCGTTTAATTTCTTCCGCAGACATTTCATATACTGATACCTTTACCGCCTCGGCAAAACAAATCTGCTTCTTCGGTGTCAGTATTGTAACTCCAGTATATACAAAATGCTCTTTCCCTGCAAGACTTTCAATCATCGAATACGCATCTTCTTCGGATTTTGGCTTGCCAAGGACTTTCCCGTTGTGATACACAATCGTATCTGCACCAAGAATCACCGCGTCCTGATACGTTTCTCCTTTTTCCTTACAGAGTTGTTTCACGGCTTCTGCTTTTATTTTTGACAATTCTTTCACAATTTCATCAGGCTGTACCGCCGAAGTAACTTCCGCCGCATTACTTGTAACGACCTCAAACGGAATACCTATCTGTTCAAGCAGTTCCTGTCTTCTCGGTGACCCCGATGCCAATATAATCTTATTCATACTAATCTCCATTCCTGAGCGACTTAGTCGCGAAGCTGCGATGAGAAATTCGCTCAGGCGATTTCTCATCTGCAATCATAACTGTTGGTTTTTGTTCAAAAACAAAAGCCGCCACACCGGTCCCGCCTGTTTTAAGGCAATCGGCCCGGTGTGGCGGCCCTGCATTTTATAATTTATTCTTCAATCAGGCTTCTGTTCATTGCTGATTCAAGTGCATCAATGGAAGCACGGATAATATCGTGGTCGATACCGATACCGAAGCTGCCCTTTGCGCCGTGTTCAATGCCGACATAAGCAATGGCGCTGGAATCTGAACCATCTTTTAAAGCATGTTCTTCATAGCACATAATTTCACAAGACTTGTTGAAATGCTTTGCAAGAGCATTGCTGACTGCATCTAAACGACCGTTGCCGCTGGCTTCGATTTCAACCTTTTTACCGTTCTGCTCAATCGTTACAACGGTCTGGATACCGTCCACCTGTTTGAAATGAACTTCCGTAATCTTAAATACCGGTGTAAATTTCTTATAACGCTTTTCAAAGATTTCAAGCACTTCGTCCGGCGCAATTTCCTTATGCTGTACATCGGAAATATCCTTGACTGCATATCCCAAATCTTCACGCATTTTTTTCGGAATAATCATGCCGTAGTTATGCTCTAAGACATATGCGACGCCGCCCTTGCCGGACTGACTGTTAATACGGATAACATCGGAATCATAAGTACGTCCAACATCTTCCGGATTAATTGGCAGATACGGTACTGTCCAGTGTGCAGGGTCTTTTTCCACACGATAATGCATACCCTTTGAAATCGCATCCTGATGGGAACCGGAAAATGCTGCAAATACAAGCTTTCCGCAGTACGGATGTCTTTCATGAATCTTCATTTTTGTCAGTCTTTCAAAGGTTTCAGCAAGCTTTGGCATATTGGATAAGTCTAATTCAGGATTGACACCCTGCGCATACATATTCATTGCCAGTGTGATAATATCGACATTACCGGTACGCTCGCCGTTGCCGAATAATGTTCCTTCGATTCTGTCTGCGCCTGCAAGCAGCCCGAGTTCCGCATCGGCAACACCTGTTCCTCTGTCGTTGTGTGGGTGAAGTGAAAGCACTACATTGTCACGGAAATGTAAGTTTTTGCTCATATATTCAACCTGACTTGCAAATACGTGCGGCATAGACATTTCTACGGTTGCCGGGAGATTGATAATCGCCTTGTTATCAGCGGTCGGTTCCCAGACGTCTAATACGGCATTACATACTTCCAACGCATATTCCGGTTCTGTTCCCGTAAAGCTTTCCGGGCTGTATTCAAACGCGAAGTTGCCCTCTTCTTTTTCAGCCAATTCCTTTAACAGCTTTGCACCATCAACGGCAATCTGCTTGATTTCTTCCTTAGACTTTCTGAATACCTGTTCTCTCTGTGCCAGTGAAGTTGAATTGTATACATGTACAACGGCTCTCGGTGCACCCTTTACCGCTTCAAAAGTCTTCTTGATGATATGTTCTCTTGCCTGTGTTAATACCTGAATTGTTACATCGGACGGAATCATATCCTTTTCGATTAATGTTCTTAAAAATTCATATTCTGTTTCTGAAGCTGCCGGGAAACCGACTTCAATTTCCTTAAATCCGACCGCTACAAGAAGTTTGAAAAATTCAAGCTTCTGTTCCAGGCTCATCGGCTCAACAAGCGCCTGATTGCCGTCTCTTAAATCCACGGAACACCAGACCGGTGCTTTATCAACATACTCCTTCTTTGTCCAGTCCATGCAGGAAACCGGCGGCATAAAATAACCTCTCTGATACTGTCTGTAATCAAACATTCTTCATTCCTCCAATAATATTATTATGATGCCAGAAGCAAAAACCCAAAAGCTATTGCCCCTGCATCTAATTATAATAAGTAAAACAAAAAGTCTTCCGTCCCAGCATATCAAACCTATGCTAAGAGACGAAAGACCCTAATCTCACGCGTTACCACTCTTATTTCACGAAAATTCTCGTGCACTCACTGAATACGGGCAAAAACCTTATATTCTGTCCACTATAACGGCTGGCTCCCGGCTACGCCTACTCAAAACAATCTTATATGTCATGCTTTTTTCAGATAGCAGCTCCAAGGCGAGTTCAATGCTTCCCTTCCGTTATCTCACACCAACCGACAACTCTCTGACTCCGGTAGACATCTAATATTCCTCTTCATTGCATTTACTTATTATGGTAAACATCATACATGATTGACTTTAAGATGTCAAGTCTTGTTTTAACATTTCTTTAAAATGCTTTATTTCCTCTTTGGAAACCGGCTCTTTCGCATACCGTGCCTTTTCATATAACTGCGTAATCTGCGCACCGTATCCATCGTCCTTTGTAATATACTCTGATGTAATCTCACGCGGAGTCTGTGTACCGTCCGGCCGGTGTTCTTTTGCCTTTTTTAGCACCTGCCGCTTATACGCTTTTCGCAGGCTTTCCGTTTCCGGTGCCGTCTTTATGGTATCTGTTTCTGTTTTCTGCTTTCTGACACGCACGGTTTCTTTTTCAAGTGTTGTAATTTCTTCAATATAACCCTGTGGTTTTCTCTTTTTATTAAAGTTCTTTACATAGCGGTAAATCAGATAACAGATACCGGCAGCTGCCGCAATGATTAAAATAACCGCAAGTGCTTCCAAAACAGCCGATGCCGCCGCAGAAGGTTCATAAATTTCCTCTACATCACTCAAATCCGCATCAGTTTCAGCCTGCGTTGTCTGTTCTTCCGCAACGGTCGAATCTCCACCTCCACTGCCCCATATTGCAAGAATAACTTTTAACAGTCCTTTCAGCGCCGCCATGCCGCCGGCACCTATCACTTGAAATATATTGCCGTACTCGCCGTTATAGAACAACAGCATTGCAATCAGCATTAAAAATACTGTTGTGAAAATAATCCGGATGTTGACCTGCTTTAACTGCTGTACCGGAAAATGGGTCTTATCTTTGTTAGTAAGAAATACTGTGTTTAATTTCTTTAAATCCCGATAGACAACCTCCAGCAGAACAAACAACACAAAAAGCACAACTTCGCTGTTCATGACAAGATTACTCTCCACAAGGTGTCCAATCATGTATCCTAATATCATAAATGCACAAAACGGCAGCGGAATCTGTTCGCTTGCCACCAGATTTTTTTTGATTTCAAGCTGTTCCGCCAAATCCAGTCCGTCGGCATCATCGGATAACGGCGTATTGCTCAAATCATTCTTTTGCAGTGTAATTGTTTTTAAACGAATCGAATACCCCGCAATCAGTGCCGCAATTAAAAAGTATGAAAACCGCTCCGCATCGGTTGTTCCCATAAAAAATGCCGCTACAATAATCGCAATATGAAGCACGATAAACGGCTTAAACAGTTTGATTTTTCTGCGGCTGTAATATGCCGCCGCCACAAACGCAAAAATAATCAGGGACTTCCACAACTGTGAAACCGGCTTTTGCAATGCACCGAAATAAACTGCCATAAATGCACTGTAAAATGTAATCATCTGAATAACAACTTCCAAGATTTCCATGGAACGTGATAGCTTTTTATCCGTCATTTCTATCCACCTCCCATCCCGTAAAATCCATACTGCCAGTCGTTCCCGCCGGGAATACTTCTTCTCTTTCATCAATAAAGTACGGCACAATCCACATTCCTGCGCCGCCTGACACATTACCCGCTATACCGCCGGTAAGCTGTCTGTAGCCTTCTTTTAAATTTTCACGACGGTTCTGCGAAATCATAATATACGTCATATTCGTACTACCCAGCACCGCCCTGTAATCCTCACCGTACACACCGTTTTGCATTTCATTTAAAATATCCTTAAACTCCCTCACAGAAAGGCTTAAATCAAGTCCCGCAAGCACCGTATTCACATTGTTTAAATGTGCCAGACCGCTTGCGCCGTAAACAGCTGCTTCTTCCCCCGTTTCGCCGTTTCTTGCATTGCTCAATAACGATACCTGTATGCCCTGTTCGATAAACATCTGCGCCAGTCCTGATGCAATGGAAATGCTCTCCTCCGATAATTTTTCCTTTGGAATCATGCCCTCCGGCTCAACATTTAACAAAATGCAAACCTGCTGGCAGGTGCTTTCATTGTACTGGTTGACCATGAGCTGCCCGCTTTTGGCGGTTGCCGTCCAGTTGACCTGATTCATGGAATCGTAGCTTTGATACTCCCTGATTCCACGAAACATAAAATGGTCTTCATACAGATATTTATTGCGCTCCACCGTGCCCATCATCTGAAAAAACGGCACTGCCAGCCTATCCGTGTCTGCTGTTTTCGGATAAACGGTAATGACAGCATCCTGCGCTGACTCCGCAGCAAGCACATCTCCCATAAATGCACCGGTAGACACCATTTGCACATTACGGATACGGTATATGCCTCTTTTCGTACAGCGAAGCGGAATCCGCCGTACCGCCTGCTGATAATTCATTAATGAAAAGACGTCATTGCGGTATGCCTTATCCGATACCGCATTGCTTCCATCCTTTCCTAAAAAAAACAGGCTTTTATCCGTCTGAAATTTCACATAAATATACGGCAGTGGCAGATATTTTCTGTTTGCCACGGTTTCAATCAATTCAATTTCATCGCCTTTTACAGCATGGTCTGATGAAAAACGGATTTCCACGGACAGCCCCTTATTCCAATAACGCGCATACAGCTGCCCGACTGCCCAGTACACCAGACCTGCCCCAATCAGCATTATCAATACTACCATTATTTACCCCAGTCTTCGGTTGGTACTTCTACCGATTCCATAATTGTCTGCATAAGTGCATTTCTGTTGTCCTGATAAGTCAGTCCGTGTCTTAATACCAGTCTGTGTGCAAAGACCGGTTCTGCGAGTATGCGGATGTCTTCCGGCACAATATATTCCCGTCCTTCAATATATGCAAATGCGCGTGCGGCATTGACCATGGTAAGCGTTCCTCTCGGACTGACACCGATTGCCACACTGCTGTGTTTTCTTGTTGCCGCTGCAATATCTACAATATAGCCCATAAGAGACGGATGTACATACACCTCTTTTGCTTCCTGCTGCATTTTAAGGACTTCTTCCTTACTGCATACACTCTCCACTGATGTAAGCGGACTTGCCTTTAAGAAACGGTTTAAAATCTCAATTTCTCCGTCCTTTTCCGGGTATCCCATACAGATTTTCATCAGAAAACGGTCAAGCTGTGCTTCGGGAAGCTGATATGTACCCGCTGTTTCAATCGGATTCTGCGTTGCGATTACTAAAAACGGTTCTTCTAACCGGTACGTATCGGAATCCACCGTCACCTGATGTTCCTCCATACATTCAAGCAGTGCCGACTGTGTACGCGGCGTTGCACGGTTAATCTCATCCGCCAGCAAAATGTTGGCAAATACAGGTCCTTTGCGGAAGACAAATTCACCGGCTTTCTGGTTGTAATAATTAATTCCCGTTACATCTGACGGCAGTAAATCCGGTGTGAACTGAATCCGGCTAAACTGTGCATCGACCGACTTTGCAACGGTCTTTGCAAGCATTGTCTTTCCCGTTCCCGGAACGTCTTCAAGAAGGACATGCCCCCCTGCAATCAGACTTGTCAGAACCAGTTTTGTCACGTCTTCCTTTCCTACAATCACCTTGGAAACATTATCCATAATTTCTTTTGCTTTTTTCTGGTAATTCATACCCATTTTTATACCCTCCGTTTTTTAATTCAACTGTGATGAGTATAACAAAAAAACTGCCATTGCCGCAACACAATGCCAGTTTTTTCATACTTTTTCATTCTTTTCTTATAAATTATTCGTCTGCCGGCATTTCCGCATTGACATCAATTCCTCTTGGTGCAACAGGTGTCGAGAAGACAATCTGTGTACTGGTTCTGCCGAATTTCTGAAGCTGTCCGATAAACGTATCCAGCTCCATTGTACTTGGGAACACCACCTTTAACAGCATGGAATACGTCCCTGTAACACAGTTACACTCCACCACATTCGGACAGGATTTAATAAACGGATAAAACTCCGGCTTCTGCACCGGCGCAACCTCCAGATTAATAAATGCCGTAATATGGTAGCCAAGCTTTAACTGGTTAATCTTTACTTCATATCCCTCAATAATTTCTTCCTTCTCCAGACGCTCAATTCTTGCAGAAACCGCCGGTGATGATAAAAACACCTTTTCGGCAAGTGCCTTTAACGGCATTCTTGCATTCTGCTGTAATAATGTAATGAGTTTTTTATCAATCTTATCCATCTTGCTCTCCATTCCGTCGTTTTTACGACATTTATTTCTCAAGTCTTTGTATATAAAATACATAAAAAGGACAATTCTAAAGTATGGTTTAAATAATATACCGCCTTTAAAATTGTCCCCATTGACATCGTTATTTATTTATTGCTACTATACAACAATTTATCCGTTTGCGCAATAATTTTTTTAATATATAAAAAATTCCATCTTTTTGCTTAATATTCTTTATTGCAGTTGCTTTTTTTTGCTTCTTCTGCTAAAGTTTTAATGAACTGTACACTTTAATAAAAAGCCGTATCTACGGCAGAATGGAGATTTTTATGTCAGAACAGACAAACAATAGTGAATATAATACCGTAACCCTTTCTTTAGATGACGGAACTGAATGTGAATGTGCGATTATCCGCATTTTCCCTGCCGGTGAAAATGATTATATTGCCCTGCTTCCGTTAGAAGGCGAAGCCGCCGAACAGGACGAAGTTTATCTGTACCGTTATGTTGAAAATGACGGCCGGGAGCCTTCGCTTTTAAACATCGAATCCGATGAAGAATACGAACTGGTTTCCGAAGCTTTTGATGAAGAATTAGATGCGATGGAATATGAAGATTTATATGCACAGGAAGACGAAGAAAACGAAGAAGCCTAAACCGCTTCATACCTGAAAATCATCCCGGCGGCAGTTGATATTTACTGCCTTCGGGATTTTTTATTTATCCTCAATCAGTTCCCATACGGCACTGCTTCTGTCTATTTCCTGTAAGAAGCGGGATATTTTCTGTGCTTTTCCTGCGCGCTCCCTCGGAAAATATAAATGCAGTTCTTCCTTTGCCCTTGTCATTGCCACGTAAAACATTCTGCGTTCTTCTTCAAGTTCCTTTTCCAGCACCGCCTTATGGTACGGCACATTTCCCTCATTTAAACCAACAAGAAAAACTTTTTTATACTCCAACCCCTTTGAGGCGTGCATGGTGCTGACGGTGACACTGTCCATGCTGTTTCCACCACTGCCTGTCATACCTGTAATGGCAGTGCCTGTACTGTTCCCGCCTGCACGTATGTCGGCTGCGTTGGCAGTATTCATCTTTTTGTTCTGCAACTGCTCTGTATAAGCTTTAATGTATTCAAACCACTCCGGGAAAGTCCGGCACGTTTTTGTGCTTTGTGAAATTTCGTCCAGTATTTCATAAAGTGATGTTTTATCCTGCTTTTTTTCATCTGCATACTGGCGGATGTAGTCCTCGTATCCAATGGCCTTACGTATGTAATTGACTGCGGCAAACGGTGAAAATTTTGACAAGATTAAAATATCATCTTCCAGTTGTTCTATCCGGTCTTTCAGCGCACTTTTTTCTGCATAGAAGGCTTTTGACCTTTCAAAATCAACTACTGTATCCGCAAAGGCTTCTCTGGATAAATACCTCACCGGACGGTTGATAATACGAAAAAAATATTTTCTTTCACGGCTTCCCATTGCCAGATGAATATATGCCAGAATATCCTGTGCAATCCAGTGTTCAAACGGATTTAAGAAATGCTCTTTAATTGTAAATGGAATTTTATATTGCAGAAATGTCTGTAGAAAATCCTGTGCCCCGGTATTTGTCCGCACCAGTACGGCAATATCGGAAAATTTCCCCTGCTTTGAATGTTTTAAGATTTGTTCTGCCAGAAACTGATTCTGTTTTTCTGTACTTTCAAACTCTTTGACGACAACACACGCGGTCTGCATTCCGTACCCGGTCTGCGCCGCCACAATATCTTTTTCATAACGGTTTTTATTGTGTGCAATCACAGATTTTGCCGCCGCCACAATCGGAGCCCTGCACCGGTAATTCACACACAGATTGATCTGAACCGCTTCAGGATAAATCTTTTTAAATTCCTGCATATAATCCGGACAGGCTCCGCGGAATCCGTAAATGCTCTGGTCATCGTCACCAACGATAAAAAGATTGCGGTATCTGTCTGCCAGTAACTGCAACGTCTGAAACTGCTGTGCATCAATATCCTGAAATTCATCCACTAAAATATATTGATACTGTTCCTGCCACTGCCACAAAATATCTTTCCGCTGTGAAAACAGGTCATAACAATACACTATCATATCTTCAAAATCAATCAGCCGCTTTGCCGTAAGATACTGTTGGTATTTGTGATAGATTTCACAAAGAATCTCCTGCGGGCAGATTCCCGCAGCTGCCACCGGCTGTGTATCCGGGCTTTTCCCACTCCTCTTTACATTGCTAATCCACGCCGTAGCGTGCCGAATCAGTTCCATGGTATCTGTAATTTCCAGTTCATACTCATTTAAAATATTTTTAAAAAACCGTGTCTGCTCCTGCTGTGTAATAATGTTATCTGCACGGTATCCGTATGCTTTTCTTAAAATCATAAAAAAGAAGCTATGGAACGTCTGAAAGCAGACACCCGAATACCGGTTATCCGACAATTTCAAAAATCGTTCTTTCATCTCTGTTGCCGCCGCCCTCGTAAAAGTAATCACTAAAATATGCTCCGGCGCAACACCGCATTTTTCAATCAGATTTAAAATGCGGTATGTTAATACAGTGGTTTTTCCACTTCCCGGCCCTGCCAGCGTAATACACGGTCCGTTAAAATGCCGGATTGCCTCTAACTGTGCTTTGTGAAATCCCAATCTCCTGCCTCATCCTTTCTTTTGCTTTCTTTTAATAACTCTGGATTTTATCCCCCGAATCATCTGTTTTCTGAATCGACTTTATCACAACATAATAGCTGATATGGTCATTCACCTCTACGAGTACACGGTCACCGACCTTATGTCCGAGCAGTGCCTTTCCCAGCGGACATTCAATGCTGATATAGCCTTCCAGCGAATCGCCGCGCACCGTTGTAACCAGCTTAATTGTTTCTGTCGAGCCATCGTCTTCATAATAGATTTCAACCGTATTATTAACCCCCGCCTCATCTTCTGCCGATTCATCGGAAATGACAACCGCAGATTTAATCATTCTCTGTAAATAGCGGATACGGCTTTCATTCTGGTTTTTAAATTTTTTAGCGGCATGGTATTCAAAATTTTCACTTAAATCCCCATGCGCTCTCGCCTCTTTAACATCTTCCAAAGCCTGTTTCCTGACAACCTGTACACGGTACTCAATTTCATCTTCCATTTTTTTTATATCATTTTTCGTCAATTCGTTGTGCATACTACTCTCCATTCCGCAGGCAATTTTTGTGTCTGCTCATAAAACTCCAAGCCCTCAAGAAATGCTTTCTTATCTTTCTCTAAAAATTCGGCTGCTACATTCTGTTCCAGTGCCTTTATTCCATCCTCCTTTGAAAATCCAAGGCATCCTGCTGCCGCACCGACCATACGGACGTTTAATGTCTTATCCCAGAGTGGAATTTCTTCCATATAATATACGTGGTATTTCTGTTCAAGCTGTGTGCGGATACTCTGCGGATATATACTGCCGTCTTGTGCTGTCGGTTCAATCCGGCAGTTACACATCAGCAAAATTCCATTTTCTTTTAAATATGATGCGTATCGCAGAGCTTCCAGTTCTTCCATTGCAATCAGTACATCAACCTCTCCGGCTTGTGCAAGCGGCGCATATACATGTTTCCCGAAGCGCACCTGTGTTACAACACTTCCGCCCCGCTGGGACATTCCATGAATTTCCGATATTTTCACATGCAGCCCTGTCTGATATGCCATTGTGCCAAGTATCTTTCCTGCAAAGATCGTACCCTGGCCGCCTACTCCTGCAATTAAAACATTTTTTATCATTCTCTGTGCCTCTTTCTTAATACACACGGTGCCTGTGCAATAATAACCGTAACACTTTTCCGCGGAACTGCTTCCAACAGCAGTTCCTTCATTTTCTTTGTATCAAATGCATTGACCTCGTAAACATCTAAAATACCCAGTGAGCGGCATAATTTTGCAATAGAAATCGGCATAACCTCGCCCTGTTGAAGCGTTGCACCCGAAGAGGCATGGTCCTGATGTCCGGTCATTGCTGTTGTACCGTTATCCAGTATAATCACTGTGCCTGTGCCTTTATTGTACACCATATTTATCAGACCGTTTATTCCCGTGTGCATAAAAGTTGAATCCCCAATTACTGCAACCCAGTCTTTGATATACGCACTACCCTTTGCCTTTTCCATGCCGTGCAGGGTTGAAATTCCCGCGCCCATACACACCACGTCATCTATCACTTCAAACGGTGGAAGTGCTCCGAGCGTATAACAGCCGATATCCCCCGCCACATGATAATTCATCTGCTTTAACAGTGAAAAAACTGCCCTGTGCGGACAACCCGGACAAAAAGCCGGTGGTCTGCGCATCAAATCTCCTGTTATATCTTCTTTTAACGGTTCATTTAAAATGCCATGGCGAATCAGATTCACACTGTATTCTCCGTGTCGTGTAAAAAGTTCCTTTCCCTGACAGGCAATTCCCCACGACTGCACCTTTTCCTGTATCACCGGTTCTAATTCTTCAACAATATAAAGCTGCTTTACCTTTTTTGCAAATGCAGTAATCAGGTCTTTTGGCAGTGGATTGACAATACCCAGCTTTAAAACCGAAGCCTGCGGCATGGCTTCCTTGACGTACTGATAGGCTATACCGCCTGTAATAATACCAATATCCATGTCCTGATATTCTATGGTATTGATGTCAAAATCAGAACACTCCCGCTCCAACTGTTCCATGCGTTCTTCAACAAATATATGCCGTTTGCGGGCAAAACCCGGAAGCATAACATTCTTTGCCGCATTTTTCACATAGGGCTTTTCTGTATTCGCAATGCGTGGTTCTTCCGTAACCGGTTCTCTGGAGTGGGAAAGTCTTGTGGTTGTATGTAAAATTACCGGCGTATCGTACTGTTCACTGTATTCAAATGCTTTTTTCATAAATGCCTTAGCCTCACAGCAGTCTGCAGGCTCCAATACCGGTATCTGTGCCGCTTTTGCAATACAACGCGTATCTTGTTCATTCTGCGAACTGTAAATTCCCGGATCATCTGCCGCTACCAGCACCAGTCCACCGTTTACCCCCATATACGCTGCTGTATAAAGCGGATCACTGGCAACATTGACTCCGACCTGCTTCATGGAGGCCATAGCACGCACACCCGAAAGCGATGCGCCGATTGCCGTTTCCAGTGCGGTCTTTTCATTGGACGACCACTCGCAGTATACCTCACGATACTGCGCAAGACTTTCATTAATCTCTGTACTCGGTGTTCCCGGATATGCCGCCGAAACCTTTACCCCCGCTTCATAAGCTCCTCTTGCAATCGCTTCGTTTCCAAGCATTAACCTGACTTCCGACACCGCTTTAATCCCCCTTCCGTATATCTGATTGAATATGTTTTTGAATGTCCTGTCCGATAAATTCTTTACGTTCTTCTTCGTCGAGCCGTGTGTATTCTTCATAAGGCTTGCTGAGTTTTATCATCGGTTCTGAACAGATTTTGCAGGAAATATCCGTTTCCCGCTGTAGATAAAATATTTTATTGCAATTTTTACAATAATAAACCTTCAACATTCGTATATTTCCTCTCTCTGTCGGGCGTTCGCCCTATCAGACGAAATCGTCTAAAAGAGCTTTGTGCAAGCACAGCTCTTTTTTCCGCTTCC
>ERZ773173.2071-NODE-2071-length-15880-cov-6.231153_pt1 | contig 15880 bp, 12 predicted proteins | sample MGYA00580535_ERZ773173 | MGnify/ENA primary metagenome ERZ773173 (study PRJEB29015, sample SAMEA2737856) | human gut metagenome | biome: human gut; feature: human-associated habitat; material: faeces | place: China | collected 2012 ...
TTCCCTCCGGCGGCGGCCAGTGGGCCGTTCAGGGTCCCATCATGATGCCCGCCGGTGCCAACCTGGGCATCGACGCCGGCCGCACCGCCATGGCCATTGCCTGGGGCGACCAGTGGACCAACATGATCCAGCCCTTCTGGGCTCTGCCTGCTCTGGGCATTGCCAAGCTGTCTGCCCGGGATATCATGGGCTATCTGGTCATCGTTCTGCTGTTCACCGGCGTGGTGGCCTGCCTGGGCTTCCTGGCCTGGGGCCTGTGGTTCTGATTTACCCGATCCACCAATTGAGAAGAGGCGCTGCCGCGGCAGCGCCTCTTTTTTGTCCGTATTCGTCCGTATACGCGTTACTCCCGATAGATGGCGGCGTCAAAGTCCCGCACCAGCTCCTGGCGCTTGGTGTCCATGACCTTCACCAGGTTGAACTCCTCAAAGGCCAGGCGCATGGCGAAGTCCTTGGCCTCCTGGATGTCGTCGGTCTCGAAAAAGGGGAAGAAATTGGTCCCCGGAACGTTTTCCTTTTTCAGCAAAACCTGAAAGCGCATGGTGTGCATCCTCCTGCATATGTGGTGTACCTTTTAGTATACCCCCGCCGGGGGCAAAACGCAACGGCGCGTTTCGCCCAAAATCCCGCCCCGAAAACCGGCAAATTTGCCGGAGGGGAAAATGCAAAAAGGCCTTTTCTCTCCGGGCTCGGTCGTGTATAATAGTTAGGTTGAAGCAATTACCGGAAAGAGGGAGCACATATGAAAATCGGTTTTGATAACGACAAATACCTGGCCCTCCAGGCCCAGCACATCCGGGCCCGGCGGGAGCAATTCGGCGACAAGCTGTATATCGAGTTCGGCGGCAAGCTGTTCGACGATTACCACGCCTCCCGGGTGCTGCCGGGGTTCCAGCCGGACAGCAAGATCCGGATGCTGGCCTCCATCCGGGACGAGGTGGAGATCGTGGTGGCCATCTGCGCCGGAGACATCGAAAAGAAGAAGATCCGCGGCGACCTGGGCATCGGCTATGACGAGGACGTGCTGCGGCTGATGGACGTGTTCCGGGGCCTGGGGTTCTATGTGGGCTCCGTGGTCATCACCCAGTACGCCGGGCAGCCGGCGGCGGACGCCTTCATCAAGCGGCTGACGGCTCTGGGCGTCCGGAGCTATCGCCACTATCCCATTGCCGGATACCCCTCGGACGTGGCCCACATCGTGTCCGACGACGGCCTGGGCAAAAACGACTATATCGAAACCACCCGCCCCATCGTGGTGGTGACGGCTCCCGGCCCCGGCAGCGGCAAAATGGCCACCTGCCTGAGCCAGCTGTACCATGAGAACAAGCGGGGCGTCCGGGCGGGCTACGCCAAGTATGAGACCTTCCCCATCTGGAACCTGCCTTTGAAGCACCCGGTGAACCTGGCCTATGAGGCGGCCACGGCGGACCTGAACGACGTGAACATGATCGACCCCTTCCACCTGGAGGCCTACGGCAAGACCACCGTGAACTACAACCGGGATGTGGAGATTTTCCCGGTGCTCAACGCCATGTTCCAGCGGATTCAGGGCACGTCCCCCTATCAGTCCCCCACGGACATGGGCGTGAACATGGCGGGCTTTGCCATTGTGGACGATGCGGTATGCCAGGAGGCCTCCCGGATGGAGATCCTCCGCCGGTACTATGCCGGGATGGTGGACCGGGTCCGGGGCAAGTGCGACGACGATGTGGTGCGCAAGCTGGAGATCATCATGCAGCAGGCCGGTGTCACGCCGGATATTTGTCCCGCCGTGGCGGCCTGCCTGAAAAAGGCGGAGGAGACCGCCGCCCCCGCCGGGGCCATGGTCCTGCCGGACGGCCGGGTGGTCACCGGAAAGAACAGCTCCCTGCTGGGACCCTCGGCGGCGCTGCTGCTGAACGCCATCAAGGCCCTGGCGGGCATCGACAAGGAACTGGACCTGCTGCCGTCGTCCATCATCGCCCCCATCAGCGACATGAAGATTTCCCACCTGGGCCACCGGAACCCCCGGCTGCACTCCGACGAGGTGCTCATCGCCCTGTCCATCTCCGCCGTCACCAACCCCCTGGCGGAGCGGGTGCTGAAGAAGCTGGACGACCTCCGGGGCTGCGACGCCCACTTCTCCGTCATTATCTCCGAGGAGGACGAGAAGCTCTATAAGCGCCTGGGCATCCACGTCAGCTGCCAGCCCCGGTACGAGATCAAGCGCCTGTATCACAAGTGAAAAAACCGGGACGGACAGGCTCCGTCCCGGTTTTTCCCCGGAAGAAAGGAGTACTTTATGCCCACCATTGCTGAAATTCTGGCCCGGGAGCTGGACAAGCCCCTGGCCCATGTGCAGAACGTCATCGACCTGCTGGACCAGGGCAATACCATCCCCTTCATCGCCCGCTACCGCAAGGAGCTGCACGGCAGCATGGACGACACCGCCCTGCGGACCCTGGAGGACCGGCTGAGCTATCTGCGGAACCTGGACCAGCGCCGCCAGGAGGTGAAAAACGCCATCGACGGCCAGGGGAAGCTCACCGACGAGCTGTCCGCCGCCATCGACAGCGCCGCCACCCTGGCGGAGGTGGAGGACCTGTACCGCCCCTATAAGCAGAAGCGCCGCACCCGGGCCACGGTGGCCCGGGAGAAGGGCCTGGAGCCCCTGGCCCTTCTGCTGCTGGACCAGGGCCGGGACTGCCCGGCTCCGGAAGAGGCCGCCCGGGACTATGTGGACCCGGAGAAGGGGGTGGAGACTCTGGCCGACGCCCTCCAGGGGGCCAACGACATCGTAGCAGAGCTGCTGTCGGACGATGCCGCCATCCGCAAGACCCTGCGGGAGCTGCTGCGCCGGCAGGGACATCTGCGGAGTCTGGCCGCCACGGAGGAGGACACCGTTTACCGGCTGTATTACGACTTTGACCAGCCCATCGCCAAGCTGGCCGGGCACCAGGTCCTGGCCATCAACCGGGGCGAAAAGGAGGGCGTCCTCTCCGTCACCGTGCTGCTGGACCGGGAGCTGGGTCTGATGACTCTGCGCCGGGCGGTGGTGCGACCCGGGTCCCGGGCTATGGAGTTTATCAAGGCCGCCTGTGAGGATGCCTATGACCGGCTGATCTATCCCTCCCTGGAGCGGGAGGCCCGGTCCGATCTCACCGCCTCCGCCTGCGAGGGGGCCATCGCCAACTTCGGCCTGAACCTGAAGCCCCTGCTGATGCAGCCCCCGGTAAAGGGCCACGTCACCATGGGCCTGGACCCCGGCTATGCCCACGGCTGCAAGGTGGCGGTCATCGACGGCACCGGCCGGGTGCTGGACACCGCCGTGGTGTACCCCACCTACGGCCCCCGCCAGAAGCAGGAGGCCATCGACCGGCTGTCCCGTCTGGTCCGCCGCCACGGCGTCACCCACATCGCCATCGGCAACGGCACCGCCAGCCGGGAGACCGAGCAGATGGCGGTGGAGATGATCCGGGCCCTGGGAGGCGGCGTCAGCTATATGATGGTCAACGAGGCCGGGGCCTCCGTATACTCCGCCAGCAAGCTGGCGGCGGAGGAGTTCCCGGAGTATGACGTGAACCTGCGCAGCGCCGTGTCCATCGCCCGGCGGATGCAGGACCCCCTGGCCGAGCTGGTGAAGATCGACCCCAAGGCCATCGGCGTGGGCCAGTATCAGCACGATATGCCCCAGAAGCGGCTGGACGAGACGCTGTCCGGGGTGGTGGAGGACTGCGTCAACGCCGTGGGCGTGGACGTGAACACCGCCTCCGCCAGCCTGCTGGGCCGGGTGTCCGGCCTGAACGCCGCCACCGCCAAAAATATCGTGAAATACCGGGAGGAAAACGGCGCCTTCACCGGCCGCCGTCAGCTTCTGAAGGTGCCCAAGCTGGGGCCCAAGGCCTTCCAGCAGTCGGCGGGCTTCCTGCGGGTGCCGGAGAGCAAGTCTGTGCTGGACAACACCGGCGTCCATCCGGAGAGCTACGCCGCTGCGGAGGGACTGCTGGCCCTGTGCGGCTATACCCTGGCCGACGTGGCCGCCGGGAGGCTGGCGGACCTGCCCCAGAAGGTGAAGGCCCTGGGCTGGGAGGAGACCGCCGCCCGGCTGAACGTAGGCGTTCCCACCCTGCAGGACGTGGCGGCGGAGCTGGCCAAGCCGGGCCGGGACGTCCGGGACGACCTGCCTGCCCCCATCCTCCGGACGGACGTGCTGGAGATCAAGGACCTGGCCCCCGGCATGGTGCTGACGGGCACCGTCCGCAATGTGGTGGATTTCGGCGTGTTCGTGGACATCGGCGTCCACCAGGACGGCCTGGTCCACATCTCCCAAGTCTGCAATAAGTTCATCCGCCACCCGTCGGAGGTGGTGTCCGTGGGAGACGTGGTAAAGGTGACGGTCCTGGAGGTGGACGAAAAGAAGCGCCGCATCAGCCTGTCCATGAAGCAGGCGCCAAAGCAGTAATATAAAGCAGCAGGGCCGCCCGGGAGGGCGGCCCTGCTCAGCTCGCAAGCCTTTTTGGACAAGCTTTTAATAGCCCCGCTTCCGGTCCACCCGGTGCTCCAGGGGACGGCCGGCGGCGTAGTTTTCCAGATCCCGGCAGAACATGTCCACGTTGATGTCGCAGGTGTAGCCCAAGGACATATTCCCCGAAATGTGGGGCGTCAGCAGCAGGTTCCGGGTACTCCACAGGGGGTGCTCCCTGGGCAGCGGCTCCGGCACCACCACGTCCAGGGCCGCCCCGGCGATGCGCCCGGCGTTCAGGGCCTCCATCAGGGCCTCCTGGTCGATGGCGGTGCCCCGGCCCACGTTCACCACAATGGCGTCCCGGGGCAGCAGGGCAATGCGCTCCCGGCTGAGGATGCCTACGGTGTCCGCCACCGACGGCAGAGCCATCACCAGGATCTCCGTCTCCGGCAGCACCTGGTCCAGCTGCTCCTGGGGCAGCATCCGGTCATAGGCGGGGTCCGGGTTCCGGCCGCTGCGGGACACGCCGCAGATGTGTCCCGCTCCCAGGGCCTTGGCCCGCCGGGCGAAGTTGGTGCCGATGTCCCCGGCCCCCAGCACCGTGATGCGGCTGCCGTAAATGGACCGCATAGGCAGCTCCGACACCCATTCCCGCCGCCGGACGATGTCCTGGAACTCCGGCATCCGCCGCAGCAGCATCAGCGTCACCATGAGGATGTGCTCGCTGATGGTGAGGCCGTAGGCTCCGGAGGAGTTGGACAGCACCACGTCGGGGCTGGCATACAGGCTGTCGTCGGACAGCTGGTCCACCCCGGCGAAGCCGCAGCAGTACCACTTGAGCGCCGTGGCCCGCTTCAGGTCTCCGGGCTCGCACCATCCGTAGATGATCTCATACTGGTCCAGCCCCTCTGCCGGAGCCTTGCCCCGCCCGTAAAAGTCCACCGCAAAGCCGTGCTTTTCCGCCGCTGCCAGCACCCTTTTCCGGTGCTCCGGCGTCAGGAAGTCCTCCATCACCGCGATTTTTCTCATTTACCGTATACCTCCCATATTTTTTCTGCGCAGCGCATGCCGTCGGCGGCAGCGGACAGGATGCCTCCGGCATAGCCCGCCCCCTCGCCGCAGGGGTACAGCCCCCGGACATTGCACTGACCGCTGTTGTCTCTTATAATCCGCACCGGCGACGACGACCGGGTCTCCACTGCCGTCAGCACGGCGTCCCCCTGGGCATAGCCCCGGACCTTTCCGTCCAGCATCGGCAGCGCCAGGGCCAGGGTTTCCCACACGAACTCCGGCAGACACTGCCGCAGGTCCGTCCACCGGACCCCGGGCCGATAGCTGGGGATCACCCGTCCCGGCCCCGTGGAGGGCCGCCCGGCCAGAAAATCCTCCACCCGCTGGCAGGGAGCCGCATAGCCTCCGCCGCCCAGGCGGAAGGCCGCCTCCTCCAGCCGCCGCTGGAAGGCGATGCCCGCCAGGGGATGGCTGCTGCCGAAGTCCGCCGGGGTCACGTTCACCAGCAGGCCGCCGTTGATGTTCTCCCGGTCCCGGGCATATTCGCTCATGCCGTTGGTCACCACCCGGCCCTGCTCCGACGCGGCGGCCACCACCTGTCCTCCCGGGCAGACGCAGAAGGAGAAGGCGCTGCGCCCATTTTCCGGGTGGCACGACAGCTTATAGCCGGCGGCGGGCAGGCACGGGTGCCCGGCGAACCTCCGGTACTGCGCCGCGTCCATATCCGCCTGCCGGTGCTCGATGCGCACCCCCACAGCAAAGGGCTTCTGCTCCATCCGCACCCCGGCGGTGTGGAGCATCTCAAAGGTATCCCGGGCGCTGTGGCCCAGGGCCAGCACCGCCTGCCGGGCCGGCAGCACATAGCCCCCCTCCGGCGACGACACCTCCAGCCCCTCCAAGGCCCCGTCCCGGACCCGCAGTCCGGTGACCCGGTGGCCGAACCGCACCTGGGCCCCCAGGTCCAGCAGCTGCCGCCGCAGGTTCACCAGGGTCACATGGAGCATATCCGTGCCCACATGGTGCTTGGCGTCCACCAGGATGCTCTCCGGCGCGCCGCAGGCCGCCAGCTGCTCCAGAATCCACCGGTGCCGGATGTCCCGGGTGCCGGTGTGGCACACGGTAACGGTGGCGTTGCGGCGCTGGAGCAGCAGGGCGGCGGGCTGGCCCACCACCAGGCTGCGGCCGATGACCACCGCCCGGCGTCCGGCCAGGGGGACGCCGTAATAGTCCAGCAGCTCCAGGCAGGCCTGGGCCGTGCAGGGGGCGAAGCCGCCCCGGCCGGTCAGCAGTCCCGCCAGGGAGCCGGGGGTCATGCCGTCCACGTCCTTGTCCGGGGACAGAAGCCGCCCGGCGGCTTCCTCCGCCGCCTTGTCCGCCAGGGGACGCAGCAGCAGGCAGCCGTGGATGGCGGGATCGTCGTTCACGGACCGGATGACCTCCGGCAGGGAGGCGGCGTCATCCAGGGGGATGCGGCGCAGGTCGATGCCGCACTTGGCGCAGCGGGAGGCTGCGCCCTTTTCATAGGCCAGGCCGCCGGGGTCCCGGCCCACCCGGATGATGGCCAGGGTGGGGGCCACGCCCCGCTGCCGCAGGGCGTCGGACCGGGCTTTCAGGTCCTGGGTCAGGCGCTCCGCCACGGGAGCGCCCGGCAGAAATTCAGCCATAGGGGTTCACCTCGCTTCGCTTATTCCCCGGAAAACCGGAGAATGTCCCGGGAGACCGGGGTGTAGAACAGCTTTTCCGCCTGGGCGAAGTCCCGGGTCTGGCCCAGGATCCACATGAGCTTGCACACGGCGGACTCGGTGGTCATGTCATAGGCCTCCAGCACCTGGAGGGTGTGCTTCAGGTGGCCGCCCACATGGTATACCGTCAGGTCGCTGCCCTCGTTGGGCACCTGGGTGGTCATGACGATGAGCTTGCCCGCCTCCGCCGCCTGGCGGACCACATCGTAAAACCCGTCGTATTCCGGCAGGCCGCCTACGCCGAAGCCCTCGATGACCAGGCCGTCATAGTGGTCGGCCATAAAGGCCAGCAGCTCCCGCCGGGTGCCGGGGATCAGCTTCAGCAGGCCCACGCTGCCGTCCAGAGCGTCGTAAAACCGGGGGGCGGGGCGGCTGCCGGTGGTGATATATTGCAGCAGGCGCTCGTCCTGGATCAGGGCCAGCTCCGGATAGTTGACGCTGGAAAAGGCCTGGAAGCTCTTGGAGAAGGTCTTGCGGGCACGGGTGCCCAGAATGACCTTGCCATTGAACACGATCTGCACCCCGCCGCAGCCCCGGCAGGCATACAGGAACGCGTCGGTGAGGTTGCGCTTGGAGTCGGTGCCGTCGTACCAGATGGGCTTCTGGGCCCCGGTGAGGACGATGGGCTTGGGGCAGTCCTGGATGAGATAGCTCAGGGCCGCCGCCGTGTAGGCCATGGTGTCGGTGCCGTGGCTGATGACGAAGCCGTCATACTGGTCGTACCGCTCCCGGATGGCCCGGGCCAGGCCCAGCCAGTGACAGGGGCGGATGTTGGTGCTGTCCAGACTGTACAGCTGCAGGCAGTCCACCCGGCACAGCTGAGCCACCCGGGGTGTATCCTGCAAAAGGCGGCTGGGGTCCAGCTCGGGAGCAAGACCCTCCGCCGTCTGGCCGGAGGCGATGGTGCCGCCGGTGCCGATCATGAGGATGTTTTTCATATCAAAGCTCCTTGTTGTCCATGGCGGCCAGGCCGAAGCGCACCGCCTGCTCGATTTCCTTCTGCCGCCGGGGGTCGGCGGCGTCATATTCCTGGCGAAGCCGGCGCAGAAACAGGCCCCGCAGGGTATCATCGCCGCAGCGGTCCCACAGGTCCCGGCGCAGCCGGGCGTCGTCCGCCAGCTCCAGCTGGAAGAAGCCGCCGGACAGGGCCTGCTCCAGGGCGGGCAGGGTCAGCGGCTCCGCCGTTTCGCCGGTGAGGCGGATGCGGTAGATGTCCCGGGAGGTGTCCGGCGGCAGACGGCGGCGGATGGCCTCCAGGGCGTCCCCCTGAGACACGTCCACGGTGAGGATCTCATAGCGGCGGCGGGCAAAGGGGACAAACTGCATATCCACCCGGCCCGGCTCCACGTCGCCGAACAGGAAGCCCCGGTCGCCGGTCTCGTCAAAGCCCCGGCCCTGGGGACAGCCGGGATAGGCCCACACGGTGCTCCCGGCCCGGTTCATGGCCGAAGGGGCGTGGACATGGCCCAGGGCCAGATAGTCCAGGCCCGTGGAGGCGATCCCCTCCGGGGCGATGGGGCGGTAGCGGCCCTCCCGGCTGCCCACGTCCCCGTGGAGGACCATGATGCGGGCGCTGCCGTCAGGCTGGGCATAAAAGCCCCGCAGGCCGCTTTCCGCCTCCTCCGGGGCGGTGAAGGCCGCGCCGTATACGGTGCACTGAAGCTCCGGCAGCGGCAGCCGCTCCATGCCCCGGCCCAGAAAGATGTGAACATTGTCCGGCCAGATGGGCTGGCGGTAGGGACTGGCGGCGGAGAGCCAGTCGTGATTCCCCGGGGCGATGACCACCGTGCCCCGAAAGCGGGCCAGGGCCTGGGCCAGCATCTGGGCCGTCTGGCTGAACAGCCGGTCGGAGTCGAACAGGTCACCGGCCAGCAGCATCAGCTGGGCTCCGTGGTCATTGGCCCAGTCCACCAGGCGGCCGGGCAGCTCCCGGCTCTCCTGCCGCCGCAGACGGGCTTGCTCCTCCGGCAGGGAACGGAAGGCACTGTCCAGGTGGAAGTCCGCCGCGTGAAGGACCTTAGCCATGGTCTTCCTCCTGCCAGCCCTTGCACACGTCCACCCAGGAGACAAAATTGGTCCCGCAGCAGCGCTCCAGTTCGCCGCAGGTCAGCTCAATGGCGCTGGCGGCGCTGCCCACGGCGGGAAACACCGTGTCAAACCGCCGCAGGGATTCGTCCAGATAGGTTTTCACGTCCTCCGGCAGGGCGAAGGGGCACACGCCCCCCACGGCGTGGCCGATGCGCTCCACCGCCTCCTCCGGGGTGAGCATCTTGGCCTTCATGCCGAAAAGGTGCTTATACTTGCTGTTGTCGATCTTGGCGTCGCCGGCGGCCACCACCAGAATGGGAGCATCTCCCAGCTTGAAGCTCAGGGTCTTGGCAATGCGGGCGGGCTCCACCCCCACGGCCACGGCGGCCAGCTCCACGGTGGCGCTGGACACATCGAACTCCCGGATGCGGTCCGACACGCCGAAATGCTCCAGATAGGCCCGGACTTTTTCCACAGACATGATACGGTTCCTCCTCTGTATTTATCGGATATCCACGCGCTCCACGGCGGTGCACAGACCGGTGGCGCTGTCCAGGGTGAACAGGGCTCCCTGGGCCTTGCAGGGCCCCTCCGCCGGGCGATAGCGGCCCGGCAGGCCCCCCAGGAAGGACTCCACCGACTGCTCCGGGCGGATGCCCAGAACGGACTCCACCGCACCGGTCATGCCCAGGTCCGTGATATAGCCGGTGCCATGGGGGAACACCCGCTCATCGGCGGTGGGCACATGGGTGTGGGTGCCCCACAGGGCGGAGACCCGGCCGTCCAGATAATAGGCCATGGCCAGCTTTTCGCTGGTGGCCTGGGCGTGAAAGTCCACCAGGGTGAAGGTGGGCTTGTCCCCGGCCTTCAGCAGGCGGTCCGCCGTGGTGAAGGGGTTGTCGCTGCCCCAGGCCAGGTCGCACCGGCCGATGAGCACCATCACCGCCACCTGCACCCGGCCCAGGTCATAGACCCCGTAGCCCCGGCCCGGAGTGCGGGGGGAGAAGTTGGCAGGCCGGAGGATATAGCGGTTGTCCTCCAGATAGTCGGTAATCTGCATTTTGCCCCAGGTGTGGTTGCCCAGGGTGATGACGTCGGCCCCGGCGGCAAACAGGTCGTCGGCCTGCTGGGGGGTCAGGCCGGTGCCGGAGATGTTCTCGCCGTTGATAACGGTGAAGTCCACGCCCTTCATTTTTTTAAAGCCCGGCAGATGGCGGCGCAGGTGGGCGGTACCCTCCTCGCTGGTGACGTCGCCGATGGCCAAAACGCGAAATTCCATGTTTTTCTCCTTTTTATACCACTTTATACCACCTGGAACAGGTAGAATTTCAGATAGCTGGTCTCCTCCACGCCCCAGAGGATGGGGTGGTCGGCGGACTGCTGCCGGGCCTCGATCTGCCGCAGCTGGACCCCGGCGTCCCGGGCGGCGGCGTGGAGCATTTTCCGGAACAGCTCCTCCGTGGCGAAGTGGCTGCAGGAGCAGGTGGCCAGGTATCCGCCCCGGGGCAGCAGCCGCATGGCCCGGTAGTTGATCTCCTTATACCCCGCCATGGCCCGCTGGGTGGTCTGGCGGCTTTTGGTGAAGGCCGGGGGGTCCAGGATGATGAAGTCATACTGCCCCTTCTGCAATTGGGGCAGCAGGTCGAACACGTTGGCGGCCACGCAGTCCACCACCTGGGACAGGCCGTTGCGGGCCGCGTTTTCCCGGGCACATTCCACGGCGAACTCCGACACGTCCACGGCGGTGACGCGGGCCGCGCCGCCCCGGGCGGCGTTCAGGGCGAAGGAGCCGGTGTGGGTGAAGCAGTCCAGCACCGTTTTGCCCCGGGCCAGCCGGGCCACCGCCTGGCGGTTGTACTTCTGGTCCAGGAAGAAGCCGGTTTTCTGGCCGTTTTCAAAGTCCACGGTATAGCGGATGCCGTTTTCCACAATGTCTGTGCAGGTGAAGTCCGGCAGAGGCTCCCCGGCCAGGGGATACCAGCCCTTGCCCTGGGCCATGCCCTCCTTGTCCCGCAGGGCAACGTCGTTGCGCTCATATATCCCGGCGATGTCCTGGCCGTCCTCCCGCAGGACCCGGACCAGCTGGGAGAAGATCACGTCCTTCACCCGGTCCAGCCCCAGGCACAGCACCTGGGCCACCAGCACCGGGCCAAAGCGGTCCACAGTCAGGCCCGGGAAATGGTCCGCCTCGCCGAAGATCACCCGGCAGCAGGTCAGCTCCTCCGGGGCCATGACGGTCTTGCGGTAGTCCCAGGCGTATTTCACCCGCCGGGCCCAGAAGTCCGGGTCGAACCGGTCGTTGGGGTTGCGGGACAGAAGCCGCACCCGGATCAGGGAGCGGCTGTTGTAAAATCCGGCGCCCAGCCAGCTGCCCCGGCGGCTTACCACGTCCACCAGGTCGCCGTCGGCAGGCGCGCCGGAAATGGAGGTGACCTCCCCCTCGTACACCCAGGGGTGGCCGCCGGTCAGGGCCGCCTCCCCCTTGGGGGTGATGGCGATCTGTGGATAGGGTCGTTCAGCTTTCATAATGGGCACCGTCCTTTTGTCGTATGGAACCATTGTACCACACCCGGTGGGAAATTACCAGTGCGCAGAGCCGGTATTTTGGCATAGAATGACCAGGAAAGGAGAATGCCCATGCCGAAAATTTATCTGAGTCCTTCCACCCAGGAATATAACCCCTATGTCACCGGGAACGGGTCGGAGGAATATTTCATGAACCTGGTGGCCGACGCCATGGAGCCGTATCTGCTGGCCAACGGCATCCAGTTTTCCCGGAACACCCCGGATATGACCGCCGCGTCCTCCATCCGCCAGGCAAACCGCGGGGACTACGACTTCTATCTGGCCCTGCACTCCAACGCCTCTGGTCCCGGCAGTGAGGGGCAGAACCGGGGGATCATCGCCTTCTATTATCCCACCAGCCGGAACGGCCGCCGGGGGGCGGAGATCATCGCCCGGAATCTGCAGGAGATTTACCCCCTGCCGGAGCGGGTGGTGACCCGGTCCACCACCAGTCTGGGGGAGGTGCGCCAGCCCCGGGCCCCGGCGGTGCTGGTGGAGATTGGGTATCACGACAATGAGGCCGACGCCCGCTGGATCGAAAGCCACATCGACGCCATCGGCCAGAGCCTGGCCATGAGCATGGCGGAGTATTTCGGCCTGCCCTTCACCTATCCCGGCCCCAGCCAGCCCGGCGTCATCGCCACGGAGTCCGGCGGGCCGGTGAACCTGCGGGGGGAGCCGTCGGTGTCGGGGCAGGTGCTGGCCCGGATCCCCAGCGGGGAGACGGTGACGGTGTTCGGCCAGTACCGGGGGTGGTACGTGGTGCTGTATGACGACATTCTGGGCTACGTCAGCGCCCCATATGTGCAGATTTAGACACCTGAGCGAAAAAATAGCAGGGAACATGCGAATATGCTCTTGACAGTTTTGTGCAATCCGATTAAAATTAATGAAGATTATCATCGGGGGGACAGGGGATTCTCCCGGTTATTATCTGCCAGGAACGGAGTCATCCGTTTGCATACACAAATTATGAATAGGAGGAACACCAACCATGACACCTACCGGTTGGATCGTAGCAGCGGCCGCCTTTGCTGCGGCGGCAGTGCTGTTTTTCCTCCTCGGTATTCGCTATCGCAAGCGCGTGGCCGAAAAGGAGATCTCCAGCGCGGAGGAGGAGGCCACCCGCATCATCAACGAAGCCATCAAGAGCTCTGAAAGCAAGAAAAGAGAGGCCCTTGTGGAGGCCAAGGAAGAGATTCTGAAGTCCCGCAGCGAGTACGAGAAGGAAGTGAAGGAGCGGCGGGCCGACCTGCAGAAGCAGGAGCGGCGCCTGCAGCAAAAGGAAGAAAACCTCGATCACAAGATGGACGCCATCGAGAAGAAAGAGGAGGCGCTGGCGGCCAAGCATGCCGCCGCTGACAAGGCAAACGAAGAGATCCAGATCATCAAGCGCAGCCAGACCGAGATGCTGGAGCGCATCTCCGGCTTCACCGCCGACCAGGCCAAGGATTACCTTATCGCCCAGGTGGAGTCCGAAGTGACCCACGAAACGGCCCTGAAGATCAAGGAGATCGAGACCCGGGCCAAGGACGAGGCCGACAGCCGCGCCCGGGAAATCGTGGCCACCGCCATCCAGCGCTGCGCCGCCGACCATGTGGCCGAGATCACCGTCAGTGTGGTTCCCCTGCCCAATGACGAGATGAAAGGCCGCATCATCGGCCGCGAGGGCCGCAACATCCGCACCCTGGAGACCCTGACCGGGGCGGACCTGATCATCGACGACACGCCGGAGGCCATCACCGTCTCCTGCTTCGAGCCCGTCCGGCGGGAGATCGCCCGGCTGGCTCTGGAAAAGCTCATTGCCGACGGCCGCATCCACCCCACCCACATTGAGGAGATGGTGGAGAAGGCCCGCCGGGAGGTGGAGGCCACCATCCGGGCCGAGGGCGAGCGAGCCGTGCTGGAAACCGGCGTCCGGGGCCTGCACCCGGAGCTGCAGAAGATGCTGGGCCGCCTGCGCTACCGCACCAGCTATGGCCAGAACGTGCTGCAGCACTCCATCGAGGTCAGCCACATTGCCGGCCTCATGGCCGCGGAGCTGGGAGCCGATGTGCAGGCCGCCAAGCGGGCGGGCCTGCTGCACGATATCGGCAAGGCCGTGGACCACGAGATGGAGGGCACCCATGTGGCCCTGGGCGTGGAGTTCTGCCGGAAGTACCGGGAGAAGGAGGACATCATCCACGCCATCCAGGCACACCACAACGACGTGGAGTGCAAGACCCTGGTGGCCTGCCTGGTCCAGGCGGCCGACGCCATCTCCGCTGCGCGACCCGGCGCACGGCGGGAGAATCTGGAGAACTATATCAAGCGCCTGGAGAAGCTGGAGGAGATCACCGGCAGCTATCCCGGCGTGGAAAAGAGCTACGCCATCCAGGCCGGCCGCGAGGTCCGCGTGATGGTGAAGCCCGAGCAGGTATCCGAGGACCAGATGGTCATTCTGGCCCGGGAGCTTGCCAAGCGCATCGAAAACGAGCTGGAGTACCCCGGACAGATCAAGGTCCATGTCCTGCGGGAAACCAAAGTCGTGGAATACGCCAAGTAAATACACCGCCGATCAGGCCGCAGAGTTCCCCGCTCTGCGGCCTGATTTTCGTTAAGCAGCCATAAAGATTCCGGAAATGCCGGGGAGAGGCCGTTAATTCAAAGGAATTTGTTGCATAAAGGACCGGAATATGATATACTGAACCATCAGGCTGTGAACTTGCCTGAAATTTCATTACAGAAAGCTGAGTTGGTAACCTTTCTATGGACAGTAGTACTGTCGCAATGCTGGCGGCGCTGGTGGCGCTGGTCGCCCTATCCGCCTACTTCTCCGCCACGGAGACCGCTTTTACATCCCTGAACCGCATCCGCCTGAAAACCCGGGCCGACGACGGCGACAAGCGCGCCGCCCGGACGCTGGCCCTGGCAGCCGATTTCGACCGGCTGCTCTCCACCCTCCTCATCGGCAACAACATCGTCAACAACGTGGCTACCACCATCGGCGCGGTGCTGTTTATCCAGCTCATCGGCCCGGGGAGGGGCCCCACGGTGTCCGCCACGGTGCTGACCATCGTGATCCTGATCTTCGGCGAGGTGACCCCCAAGAGTCTGGCCAAGGAGCGGCCCGAGGCCTGGGCCATCGTTGCCACGCCGCTGCTGCGGGTGATGGCGGTGCTGCTGACGCCGGTGAACTTCCTGTTCACCCAGTGGAAGAAGCTGCTGCGGGTGCTGCTGCGGGTGCTGCTGCGGCACCAGGACGACGACGGCATCACCGAGGAGGAGCTGATGGGCATGGTGGACCAGGCCGAAACCGAGGGAAGCCTGGACCAGCACGAAAGCGATCTCATCCGCAACGCCATCGAATTCAACGACATGGAGGTTTCCGAGATCCTCACCCCCCGGGTGGACCTGGAGGCCCTGGCGGACACCGCCACCATGGAGGAAGCGGCGGCCATGTACGCAGACAGCGGGTTCTCCCGGCTGCCCATCTATCACGACAGTATTGACAATATCATCGGCGTCCTGCACGAGAAGGACTTCTACGCCGCCTATTGCCGGGGCGTCAAGCGCCTGTCGGAGCTGAAGGGCTCCGTGCTGTACACCACGGAAACCACCCGGATATCGGACCTGCTGCGGCAGCTGCAGCAGAACAAGGTCCACATGGCGGTGGTGGTGGACGAATACGGCGGCACCCAGGGCATCGTCACCATGGAGGACATCATGGAGGAGCTGGTGGGCGAGATCTGGGACGAGCACGACGAGGTCATCGAGGAGTTCCGTAAGCAGTCCGACGGCAGCTATCTGGTGGCCTGCTCGGCGGACCTGGACGATCTGTACGACCTGTTCGACATGAAGCCCAGCGAGGAGTATGACGCCTCCACGGTGTCCGGCTGGGTCATGGAGGAGATCGGGCGGGTGCCCGACGTAGGCGACCGGTTCCAGGCCGACGGCCTGGACGTGTGCGTCACCCGGGTGGAGCACCGGCGGGTCATGGAGATCCGGGTGCGGCCCCTGCCGCCGGAGAAGGAGGAGCCGGAAAAGGCCCACGCCCACAGCGGCACATAACATAGAATAGAATAACAAGTCCCCGGCGCGTCTGCGCCGG